>Ga0224501_10000025_pt1 | contig 170281 bp, 158 predicted proteins | sample SF_Oct11_sed_USG_4_FD_169105 | JGI IMG/M metagenome (GOLD analysis project Ga0224501, IMG submission 169105) | Sediment microbial communities from San Francisco Bay, California, United States - SF_Oct11_sed_USGS_8_1 | ecosystem: Environmental > Aquatic > Marine > Sediment | place: USA...
TGATGAGATGGCCGTGATCAACATCCGACGGCACCGATTCCATCCAGAATGGAACTACACAATCTCACCGAGGTCATAGACTTCGCCTGCACGCGCGAACCGATCGCCTTGTTTTTGCACGGGCCCTCAGCTTGGCTCCAAACGCGGATTCTTTGATACCTCGCGCGGGCGCTGAATTCCATGGCTGTCGGGCTGGGGCAGGCATGCGCACCTAAGCGTCCGTCCCGAAATAAACCGATCGCCTCGGCGCCGATCCATCCCCGCCAGCTGCGTTGCGAATCCTCGAAATACAGGGAGTATGCCATCGGATTCGCGCCTTGCTGGCGGGGCGCCTCGACGCCGATCCGATCGGTTTATTTCGGGACGGACGCTTAGGCACCGCGAGGCCCCAGTACTGGAAACCAGCAAAGCGCGGCGTCGACGGCAGGTACATGGTCTCGAGCTCCTCGATTACAAAACCCGCTTCCCGCAGCGCCGCCGGGATGTCGCGATCGAGGTTGCAGCCCCCGGCCATGAGCCTCCAGGCCGGATTGATGCGCCGCTGCCATTTGCTCACCTCGGGATCGGGCGCGAGGCCGTGCTCGGTAAACAGCAGCCTGCCGCTGGGCTTGAGCACCCGCCGCATCTGGGCCAAGGCCGCCGGCGCGTCGGCGATGGTGCAGAGGGTGTAGGTCAAGACCACCGTGTCGACGCTGGCATCCTCGAGCGGGATCTGCTCGCCCGGCAGCTCCAACCACTCGACTGGAAAAGGCGCCTGCTCCACCCGCGGCTGCGCCCTCCGCCGCATGCCCTCGGAGGGCTCCAGGCCGAAGACCATCTCGACCCGCTCGGGTTCATAGAATGGGAGATTCAGCCCCGAGCCCATCCCGATCTCCAGCACCCGTCCCTGCGCGCGCGGCACGACCTTCTGGCGCTGCTTGCCGATCGGTTTCGTACCGCAGCCCATGTCGATGAGGTGCGGAAGAATGTAGCGGTCGTACAGGCCCATGGGTCGGAGTCTCCTGCGTGAGCCTAACCATTGTGCCGCTGCTTGTCTCGACCTGTCGCGCCCCCGCATCGCCCTCTTGATTACGGCAAGCCCAGGGTCGCCACGACCTCTCAATCGGAGACCACGACCTTCTGCAGCACGTGGGCGCCGGCCTGCGAGCAATGCTGATGAAAGACCTCGACTGAGGGAGCGCGGCGGAGCGGCCGTCTGGACCCTCATCAAGTCAAGCTCAACCCCGACGCCGCACCGAGCGCAGCAAGGTGTCATGAAAACGATTGTCGCTGCGCCACAGGTCCCCGGCCAACATGCTGATGAGGCCCGCACGCAACTCCGGGTCGGGGCGGGGCGCGAAGAAGAGGTTGTGAACCATGCGCGTGTTGTAGAAGCGGTCGATCAGGGCGCCCACGCTGCCATAGGCGAGCTGCATGTGCTCGGACAGGGGCGCCATCAGCTCGGGCTCGTGCTCGCGCTGGGCGCGTAGGGCCGGATCGAGTAGCTCGGCGGCGCGCACAGCGCCGACCATGGCCAGGGCGACGCCGGAGCTGAAGACGGGGTCGAGGAAGCAGGCGGCATCGCCGATGCAGACGCTGCGCGCACCGCTGGGCGTCCTATTTCGATAGCTGAAGTTGCGCACGATGCGTGGCGCCGTGCGCGCGCTGCCCGCGGTCAGCTCCCCGACCAGCTCCGACGCAGCCACGGCCGCTTCGAAGGCTTCGAGGCCCATCTTGCCGCGGCGCTTGACCAGGCCCACGCTCAAGCTGCGGTCGCACAGGGGGATCAGCCACAGCCAGCCATCTTCGACCATCAGGATGCGAATGTTGCCGAGCGCGCCGATGCGCGCGACGGCGGCATCCCCGAGGCCCTGGTAGTGGGCGAAGACCGCCGCCCGGCCGTAGCCGCGGTGCCCCTCGATGCTGCGGCGAGCGCGACCGAGCATGGCGTCCTGGCCGCTGGCGTCGATCAGGTAGCGCGCGCACACCACCTGGCCGTCGGCACGCAACTCGACGCCGTCGTCATCGATGTCCACGCCCTCCACCAAAACTCCCATGCGCAGCTCGGCGCCGCGGGCTTCGGCCTGCTGCAGGAGCTCGAAGTCGAAGCGTGAACGCTCCACCTGATAGGCATGGCGCGCTGTGCCGGGCAGCGCCTCGGCGAAGTCGAAGGAAGCGCTTTCACCGCTGGCCTCGTCGATGAACTCGGCTCCCTGCTTGTGCTGGTAGCGTGAAGAGTCGAGCTCGACGCCGAGCAGCTCGAGAATCGGCAGGCTGACCGGCAGCAGGCTTTCGCCGATGTGAAAGCGCGGGAAACGCTCGCGGTCGAAGACGACCACGCGATGACCCCGGCGTGCCAGCAGGTTGGCCGCGGTCGAGCCCGCCGGACCGGCGCCCACGATGGCGACGTCGATGGGCGCCATCGGGACTCACAGCCTCCGCAGGATGAGCGAGGTGTTGATGCCGCCAAAGGCGAAGTTATTGCTCATCACGATCTTCGGCGCCTGGGCCCGCGGCTCGCCCATGATGAAGTCGACCTCGCCGCAGCGCGGATCGGGCTGGTCCAGGTTCCTGCTGGGCGCGAGGAAGCCGTCGCGCATCATGGCCAGGCAGAAGATGGCTTCGATGGCGCCGCACGCCCCAAGTGTGTGCGCCGTATAACCCTTGGTTGAGCTTATTGGAACCTTCGATCCCAGCACTTGCGCAGTAGCCAGAGACTCGGCGATGTCGCCGGCCTCGGTGGCCGTGCCGTGACCGTTGACGTAGTCGATCTGCTCGCTTGCGACTCCGGCGTCCTCGAGGGCCAAGCGCATGGCGCCGGCCATGCCGGTGACCGAGGGCGCGGTCACGTGGGTGCCGTCGCAGTTGGTACCGTAGCCGATGACTTCCGCATAAATGGAGGCGCCGCGGCGGCGGGCGCGCTCGTAGTCCTCGAGCACCAGCGTGCCGGCGCCCTCACCCACCACCAGGCCGTCGCGGTCGGCGTCGAAGGGCCGCGGCGTCAGCTCGGGGCGGTCGTTGTAGCGGGTGGAGGTGGCGTAGAGCAGGTCGAAGATGGCCGCGTGCACGAAGTGCAGCTCCTCGGCGCCGCCGCAGATCATGACGTCCTGGCGGCCCAGCAGGATCGTCTCGTAGCCGGCTCCGATGGCCTGGCTGCCGCTGACGCAGGCGGCCACCGTCGAGTGGATGCGGCCGTGGATCTCGAAAAACTGCGCCAGGTTCGCCGCGCAGGTGTGACTCATGAACTTCAAATAAGAGGTGGCGCTGAGTCCGCCCAGGCTGCGGGTCGACAAGAGCCGACTGCAGAAGTCCTCGAGTTCCACCGATGACCCGTGGGTCGAACCATAGGCCAGGCCCGTACGCCCCGAACTCAGGGTCTCGCTGTCGAGCCCGGCGTCGCGCACGGCGGCGTCAGTGGCGTGGGCGGAGAGCAGGCCGACCCGGCCCATGGTGCGGGCCTTCTTGCGCGGAAAGCGCTTGAAGTCGAGGCCCAGGGCCGGCGCTCCGAGGCGCGTGCGCAGCTCGCCGATCTGCGACCAATCCTCCATCACGCGCACGCCATGGCGCCCGCTGCCGAGGGCGGCGGCGACGCTGTCCAGATCGTGACCGATGGGCGAAGCCAGGCCCACACCCGTGATCACCACGCGGCGTTCGCTCATGCCAACCCTCCGTTGATGCCGATCACTTGACCGGTGATATAGCCCGCCTCGTCACTGGCGAGAAAGCGGACCAGGGCGGCGACCTCTTCGGGCCGGCCCAGCCGCCGCATCGGGATCACCTTCTTGAGCACGTCGATCGGGGCGGCGGCGATCATGTCGGTCTCGACCGGGCCCGGCGAGACGGCGTTGACGGTGACCTTGCGCTTGGCCAACTCGGCCGCGAGCGTGCGCACGGCACCGATCAAGCCCGCCTTGGCCGCCGCGTAGTTGGCCTGGCCGCGATTGCCGACCTGACCAGAGACCGAGGTGATGCAGACGATGCGGCCCCGGCGCCGGCTCACCATGGGCATCACCAACGGTTGAGTGACGTTGAAGAAGCCGTGCAGGGTCGTCTCGATCACGCTGGTCCATTGCTCTCGGGTCATCGCCGGGAACGCCGCGTCGCGCGCGATGCCAGCGTTGTTGACCAACACGCCGATGGGCCGCGGATCCTCGAGCAGCGCCCCGAGGGCTGCGCCCGTGGCCTCGGCGTCGCGCACGTCGAAGGGCGACAGCACCGCTTCACCGCCGAGCCCCTCGATGCGCTCGCGCACGGCCTCGGCCGCCGCGTGGTTTTCCCTGTAGTTCAGGATCAGCGGATGGCCGGCCTCGGCCAGGGCCACCGCGATCGCCGCGCCGATGCCACGGCTGGCTCCCGTTACCAACGCCCTATCCTTCACCGCGTCTCCTTTTCAGGCGGCCGTAAAACCGTGACGCTGCCGGATGCGAGCAGCCTGTCGCCAGCATGCACCTCGCAGTTGAAGCGTCCCACGCTACCTTCACCGAGGATGCAGCGCACCTCGACCGAAAGCGTATCGCCCACCTCGAAGTACTCGACCTCGAGCACGAGGCGCCGCACGGCGACCAGATAACCAATCTTGGGTGTACCAGTTTTTCCCGACTCCTGCCCCCTTCGGCGGCGCTCGCGCTCACCCACGAAAGCTGCCACCGTCTGGGCCATGTACTCCATGGCCAGTACCGCCGGCACGCGGCCATCGCTGGCAAAAAGATCGTCGTCGCGCAGGGTGACGCGGCACAGGGCGCGCTCGTCATCCCATTCGACGAGTTCATCGAGCAGCAGCATGGGAGGCCGATGGGGAACCAGCGCTTCGATCGCGGGCACGGAGGGGACATTCACTTTCGGTTGAAGACCCACGCCCCTGACCTAACCCCTGCGCTCCACGTCCACGCAAAAGCGCTGGTCGGGATCGCGCCCCAGTTCCACCGCCCCGCCCGGACCGTGCACGATGGCCCGAAGCAGCCCGAACTCGGGCGACTCCGCAGCCACGGGCGCAGCGGGCGCAGAGGCCGGCACCATGCGCAGATCGCAGAGTCGCGCCAAGGGACCCGAGTCCGGGTCCTCGGGCCCGGCCTCACATGCCAGGTGCAGCGCCAGGGCGCAGCGGGGCTCTTCGATGCGACCGCGAAGGAAGTCCGGCGTAGCTTCATCTGCGGTGGCGACCACCACCTCTCCACCGTGACAGGCCAACCACGCCATCGCCTCGGCCAGGGTCGCGCCCAGGGTGCCATCGCCAGCGGCCACGCAGTTAGAATAGCCGCGATTGCCGAGGGCGATGGAAAGCTGGCCCAGGGCGCTGTTGTGCACGCTGGCCTGGAACTTGGCCGGCGACAGCGAGCCGTCGTCCTGGTGCATCATCGCAAGCAGCGTGGCCATGGTCTCGAGCTCGCCGTAGACGGAACCAAATACCAGGGGTGTCGTCGCCAAGTCCACCTGGCTGCCGGCGACCAGCCCATCGAGGACCTCGGCCAACATGCGCGCAAGCCAGCTGGCGCGCCCGCGCGGACGCGGCGGCAGCAGCGCGGCTCGCGGTTTTTCGAGCCCCTCGGCCCGGGCCCCGTCGCGCCAGGCTTGTAGACTCGGATATTCGGGTGTCCACAGGGCCGCGCCGCGCACGTAGGCATCCAGGCTCATGCCGTGTGCTCCAGGACGACGCTGACATTGCTGCCACCAAAGGCGAAGGAGTTGCTGAGCGCGCGCCGCACCTTCAGCGCGCTCGCTTGCTCGACCACGGCGATGTCCAGCTCGGGATCGACGGGCTCGCAGCCGCGGCTTTGCGGAATCAGCCCATGCTCCATGCTCAGGAGCGTCAATGCCGCTTCGATGCCGCCAGCGGCGCCCAGGGCGTGGCCCGTGTAGCCCTTGGTGGACAGCACCTTGGGCGCGTGGGGGAAACGGGCGGCGATGGCCGTGGCTTCGGCCGCGTCGTTGAGCGGCGTGCCGGTGCCGTGGGCGTTGATCAGCTCGATGGCGTCGGGCTCCAGGCCCGCCAGAGCCAGCGCCGCACCCATGGCCTGGGCCGCACCACGACCGCCGGGATCGGGCGCCGTCATGTGATGGGCATCGGAACTCTCACCCACACCGAGCAGGCGATGGGGCCCATCGCCACCGCGCTCGAGCACGAAAAAAGCCGCGCCTTCGCCGATGTTCAAGCCCACGCGCTGGCTCGAAAAGGGCCTGCAGGGCTGCTCCGAGAGAATGCCCAGGCTGCGAAAGCCGCGCACCGTCATCTGGCATAGGGCGTCGACGCCGCCCACCAGCATGGCGTCGGCCAGGCCGGCGGCGATCATGCGCTGGGCCGTTCCGAAGGCCTTTCCCGACGACGAGCAGGCGGTGGAGACCACCAGGGCCGGACCGCGCGCGCCCACGAGTTCGCGGACCATGGCCAGTACAGCACCAAAGCGATGCTGGCGCACCGGCGAATACCCCCACGGTAGCTCACCGCTCTGCACATATTGGGCGTAGGCCCGCTCGGTGGTGTCGAGCCCGGCGGTGGAGCTGCCGACGACGATGCCCACGCGGCTGTCACCGAAGCGCGCCCGCAGCCGCGCGAGGCTCGGCTCGAGCGGCTCCAGCGCCAGCAGCACAAGCCGCGCAAGCCGCGTGTCGAAATCGCTGAGCGCCCCGGGCAGGGCCGGTAGCGGGCCCTCGACCACACCGCACACGCTGGCGAAGGGCAGCTCGAAGGGCGGCGCGCCCAGCGACCCCTCGGCCTTGGAGAGCCCACGCCAGACCGCCTCGCGGGTGCGGCCAAGGCAGCAGCAGAGCGCGTAGTCGGCGATGCCGAGGGGCGGTAGCGTCTTCGGGGTCACTGCCATGGATTTCGCTGCCCCGCGAAGAGCCGAAGGGGCCATTGTACGTCGCAAGGCGGCGGAAGACGACGCCGGATTGGGGCCGCAGTCAACCTCCGCAACGGCCGGGTGCCATCGGCAACCCGGCGTCGCAGATCGAGCCGAGCAGCCACGGCCCATCGCGCTGCAGCAGGTCCCGATGGTCACAGCCCTCGCAGATCGAAAGCGTTCGCGCGGGCGGCGCGGCGTCGAAGAGGGCACGGGCATTCCATGGCGGCCAGGTGCGGTCGCGATCGCCGTGGACAATCAGCTTGGGAAAGCCCCCCATGGCGCCGAGCTTGGCGCGCGTGTCGAGTTCGAGGTCGCTCACGAAGGAGCCCGGTACCTCGAAGTGGGTGTTGCTCTCGAGCTGCTCGGCCAGGGAGGTGAAAGTCGCCGCCAGGATCAGGCCCCCGGGCCCGCCCTCGAGCGCCACCCGGGCGGCGGCACTGCCACCCATGGATTCGCCGTAGACCACGACGCGCGACGGCTCGACGCCCTCGGTCGTCACCAGAAAATCAAAGGCGGCCAGGGCGTCGCGTTCCAGGCTCGCGTCGCTGAAGCCATCGCCCCCGCTGGCCCCAAAGCCGCGGTAATCGAAGATCAAGACCTGGTAGCCGAGCGCGTACAGGGCCTGCACCTTCGGCCAGGCGCGCTGCAGGTTTTCGGCAGCGCCGTGGCAGAAGAGCAGCACTGGCGCGCCGGGCTCGGGCTGTCGAGCAAAGGCCGCCTCGAGGCGCTGGCCGTCGACCTCGAGGGAGAGGCGCTCGATAAAGGCGTCGTCGATGTCGCTGCCGGAGAGGTCGTAGCCATCGGTGCGGGCGGTGTCGACGAAGTCCTCCATGCGACAGGCGCTCGACCACGGCAGCAGCGCGAGCGATAACCACAGCGGCGCCATCCGAATCAGCGTCATAGCCGCACCCCAATCGAAAGCGTCGCACCCAAGACGCCAGCGCCACCGGGCGAGAGATAGCGCATCATGGGCCGCCCACCATCTTCCCAGGGCCCGAACCAGCGCAGCTCGTGGCTCAAGAAAAACGCGCGACCGTCCCAGCGCAGACCGACAAAGGCGATGCCCAGGTGATCGAGCGCGGGCGCCAGCGAGACCACGTGGTCCCAGCCGAAGAAGGGCATAAAGGCCCCAAATCGATAACTCATAGTCAACACGAGCTCATCGAGTACCACATGGCCGTCGAGGTCGGTGGCGTAGTGCAAACCCTGCTGCAGCAGCAGATATGGCAAGCCGGCGGCGACGCCCTCTTGCAAAAGCCGCAGGGCGACGCCGCCATCGACCCAGACGGTGCCGAAGGCGGGCGCGCCCAGATCCATGCCGAGATAGGCGTCGACGCCGTCCTTGAGGCCGTGGCGCAGGTGGGCATTGAGCACCCCACCGGGGCCCGTGTAGCTCGAAGCGTAGTCGACCACGAAGGGGCCGCCGCCATTGAGTGCGAGTTCGGTCGCTCCGGGCTCCAGCGTACGCACGGCCCGAACGCCGGCGCAGCCGCCCTGCACGAGCAGCAAGAGCAGCGGCACGACAGCCCTTGGGAATTCGCGCACGCTCGTCCGAGCCCCGATCTACAGCGCGATCCGGAGCAGCGCGCGGCCGTCGTCCTGGGGTGCTGCGACGAAATCGCCGAAGTCACCCCGCAAGTAGTTCTCATAGATGGCGAAGACCGCCTTGCGCTCCTCGGAGTCGCCCGGCAGCTCGACCACCACCTCGGCCAGAATCTTCAGCGGTGGGGAGCGATCGATGGCGCCGGCGTAGACCTCGACCGCGCCCGCCTGCTTCAGCGAGCGGACCAGCCCACGCACGCGGTCCTTGTCGCCGCCCGCGACCTGATGCAGATCCGACTCGAGCCACGGCCCGGCCTGGGGGCGACGTCGGGCCGCTTCCAGCGCCTGCCCGCTGCCGACGCCAGCGGCCGCAGTCGGCTGCGACTGCCCCAGGAGACCGCCTGTGGCCTTGCCCGCAACCTCTCCGGCGGCGCCGCGCAGGCTCTTGCCACAACTCGAGCGCCACAGGATCAGTGACAGCAGGATGGCCAGGCCCAGGAGCGGGAGCAGCGAAAGCTTGAGCACCCCGCCCCAGCCGCCCGGCGCCGCCAGCTCGCGCCCGGCCACGGTGCCCACGCCCACGGGCGCCACCGGATCGCGGCGCGGCGGCGGCAGCTCGGGCTCGGCGGCGGTCGGCGGCGAAGCGCCCTCGCGGCGCGTGGCCGGCGCCGGCCGCACTGGCGAAGCCGACGGGGCCGCCGCTGCGACCGCCCCGGGACCGGGCGCGGTGGGCGGGGCCGCTGGCGCGCGCCCGGACGCCGGCCCAACGTCCAGCTCGAGGCTGGTCTCGGGGCCCGCCAGGCCACCGATCTGGGCGGGGTCGAACTCCCGGAGGCCGGGGCCGAGCGTGCCCGCTGCCGACTGCGGCAGCGAAGCGGCCCAACGGGACGGCGGGGTCTCGACCTCGAACTCCGGCCCCGAAACCGGCCCCCCGACCGGCGCGCCCGCGCTGGCCGCCGCCAGGGTCAGCTCCGGCCAGCGGTCACCCGGTTCCGGGTTGGGCGACGCTGCCCAGCAAGCATCGGCGATGGTGGCCGCCGACTGCAGCGCCAGCGCCCCGGGCTCGGACTGCGGAACCGCGACCCCCTGCTGCGTCACCGGGGTGGGCGCCAGCGCCGGCCCCGATTCCTGGGGCGACAGCGGTGGCAGTGGCAGCGTGGGCGCCTGCCCGTCCCGCTCGCGCGGCTGGGGCTGCTGCCCGGCCACGCTCAGGGTCGGCTGCGGTCGAATCGGACTGGGCCGCAGCTCGAATTGGGCGCCGGCCTGGCTGAGCGCACTGGCGTAGCGCTCGAGCTCGGTGCCCGGCACCTCCCGCTTCACCACCCGCGGCACCGACGCGACGATGCGCTGGGCAAGGCCCGCCTCGATGGCGAAGAGCCGGGCCAAGACCGCGTGGGCCGGCTCCGACCCCGAGTCCAGGAACGACGCGATGTAGATGTCGTAACGCTGCACGGCGACCCCGCCCCTTCGATCATACCCGATCGGGCGAGCCCGACGCCTGGGGGCTCGACAAAGCCGCCCGCCGGCTCAGAAAGCGCCCAGGCAGCCGTCACCGCAGGCGTTGGAGATGCACGCGGTCAGCGACAACGCCAGCACGGCGGCATCGATGTCGCTGCCGAAACAGACCTGCCCGCAGCCGAGGTCGGCGCTGCCACCGCAGGTCTCCCACATGCAGTCGAGGCCGCCGAAGCAGGCGCTGCGGGCGGCGCAGGCGTCGGCGACTTCACCGCATTGGGTCTGGGCGCACTCCTGACAGCGGTCGCCGTTTCCCGTTCGTTCGCAGCCGCTGATGTCGAAGCGGCAGGTGGCGACATTGCAGGCGAGGCTGCCGCTGTCGAAGCCCAGCTCGGCGCAGCCCAGGCGCGTCAGGTCGGAGCCGTCGCACTCTTCGCCACGCTCGGCCACACCATTGCCACAGCTGGGCACGCCGCCGCCGCTGCAGCTCGAGATGTCGAAGAGGCAGACGCCCGGGTCGCAGCCCAGCGTGCCCGAAGCGAACCCCAGGGAGGCGCAGGTCGCGCCCTGCAGGTCGCCGCCGTCGCAGGCCTCTCCCGAGCCGACCTCGCCATCGCCACAGATGGAGCAGCCGCCCGCGTCCAGGGCACAGCCGCTGTCGCAGGCCAGGCTGCCGCCCACGTAGCCCAGGTCGCGACAGCTGAGGCCGTCGAGGGCGGCGCCATCACAGCGCTCCCCGGCCTGGATCAGACCGTCGCCGCAGCGGTGGCAGCCGCCGGTGTCGAAATCGCAGGCGCCGCTGTCGCAGGCCAGCGTACCGCCGACGAAACCCTGGCTCTGGCAGCTGGCACCGGCCAGATCGCTGCCGTCGCATTGCTCGCCGGAGCCCACCCTGCCGTCACCACAGACCGGGGACGGGGAGTCGAAGCTACAGCGGGAGATGTCCAAGAGGCAGTCGGCGGTGCAGCCCAGGGGCGAGTCGGCGTCGCCGAAGCCGAGCGTCGCGCAGCTCTGGCCACCGAGATTGCCGCCGTCGCAGGACTCGCCGGAGTCGATGACACCGTCGCCGCAGCGGCGGCCTCCCCCGCGGCAGACGTCCGCGTCCGACAGGCAAGCACCGGTCTCCATGGCGGCAGGAGCGGCATTCAGCAGCGAACCACAGGCATCGACGATGCAAGGCAGGTCGTTACCGTCGCCCGCACAGGACCGCTCCACGCAGGCGATCAATGCCCAGCACTCGTCGTCGCACTTGCTGGTCGCCTCGGAATTGCAGTCGCAGATGGCCTCGGCGCAGCCATCGCTTACACCGCCGCCGACCGCCGCGTCGAAGCAGCGCGGGTCCACATCGACGTCGGCCCAACAGCTGCTGGTGTCGAAAGCACAGGTCGAGCCGCAGCCCAGCGCACCACCGGCGAAGCCCAGCTCAGCGCAGCCCATGCCGCCCAGGTCCCGGCCGTCGCATTGCTCGCCCTCGTCCACGCTTCCGTTGCCACAGGCACCACCCAAGCCGCCGGCGACGCCGCCCCCGACAGCGCTGGACCCGCCCCCACCCTCGCCAGCGGCGGCCTTGGACGACCCGGGAAGCGAGCTGGTGCGCCCACAGGCCAAAAGCCCCGCCAACAGAAGGGCCCATGCAAAGCGCCTGACGGCGGCGCGCGGTGTGTCAAATCGTGCCAAATGCCCTTCTCGGACGGGTTCCAACGGAAAGCAAAGCAACTTCCAGACCAACGCTATGGTCGCCCGGGGGCCTGTTATTTTCCAGTCCCTCCCCACTCGCCGCGCCTTCAATCGAAGACGCGCACCTGGATCGCGCTGACCGCCTCGTGGCCGGCCTTGATGTCGCTGACCACCACGATGGGGTCGCCGGGCAGCACCCGGTTGCGCTGCCTGAGGCGCTCGAAGGCGGCCACCACGGTCTTGTCCGGATCGCTCGAAAAATCCATCTTGAAGGGCACCACCGAACGCGAGAGCCACAGCTTGCGCCGGGTCGTGCTCATATTGGTGAAGGCGTAGATGATGGCATTTTTGGGGCGGTAGCTCGAGACCAGCTGCCCCAGCAGGCCGCGCCGGGTGATGACCACGATGGCCGGCGCGTCCAGGGAGTCGGCCAGGCGGCAGGCCGCGCGCGCCAGCTCGGCGCGGATGCCCTCGGTCGGGCGCGCGCGGAAAAAGTCCAGGCCCTCTTCCTTTTCGATGCGGCGGGCGATGCGGTCCATGGTCTGCACGCAACGCACCGGATGACGCCCGGTGGCTGTCTCGCCGCTGAGCATGATGGCATCCACCTGCTCGTAGACCGCGTTGGCCACGTCGGTGACCTCCGCCCGCGTCGGCATGGGACTGTCGATCATCGACTCCAACAGGTGCGTCGCCACGATCACGGGCTTGCCCGACAGCGCGCACTTGCGCGCCAGCTCCCGCTGCACCACCGGCAGCTCGGAAAACTCGATCTCCACGCCCAGGTCGCCGCGGGCGATCATGATGCCGTCTGCGGCTTCCAGGATGGCGTCGAAGTTGTCGACCCCTTCCTGATTTTCGATCTTGGCGATCAGCCGCGCGTGGTGGCCACCGCGCTCCTCGATCACAGCGCGGGCCTCGTGCACGGCCTCGGCGTTGCGCACGAAGGACAGCGCGATGAAGTCCACGTCATGCTCGATGCCGAAGGCGATGTCGCGGCGATCCTTTTCGGTGATCGACGGCAGGTTCACGCGCACGCCCGGCAGGTTGATGTGCTTGCGGGAACCCAGGGTGCCGCCGTCGAGGACTCGGCACAAAAGGTCGTGCTCGCGGATCTCGAGTACCTCCAGGTTGATGAGGCCATTGTCGACCGTGATCGGATCGCCCACCGACAGCTGATCGAGCATGCCGCGGTAGTCCACGTGGATGCTGCGCACCTCGGGGTCCTCGCGTGGCACCACGGTGACCGGGAAGACCTCACCCACCTTCAGGTCCAGCGAACCGTGCATCTCGCCGGTGCGGATCTCGGGTCCCTGAAGATCCATCAGGATCGCGATCGGGTGGTTGAGCTTGCGATTGAGGCTACGGATGCGACGAATGCTCAGCAGGTGCCCCTCCTGGTCGCCGTGGCTCATGTTCAGGCGCGCCAGGTTCATACCCGCATTGGCGAGCTTTTCGATCATGGCGCTCGAACGGCTGGCTGGCCCCAGGGTGCAGATGATCTTGGTCAGTCGGAAGTCGCGGCGCTCGCCCATGGTAATCCTGCTGGCAAAAGCCCCCGATCATACCCGCTCGGAGCCCGAAGGGCCCGAAAGTGGCGCGACGCGCGAGACGGTCGGCGCCACCTTGCCCCGATGCTGGCGTCCGGTTGCCCGGTGGCCGGCTGCGTGGTAGAGCGCCCGACCCCGCGCAGGCCCCGGGCAAAACGCCCCTCCTTTCGTCCTGCCGGCGCCGAGATTCAAAATGCCGTCCGAGCGTGCCCGCGCGCTGCGCAACATCGCCATCATCGCCCACGTCGACCATGGCAAAACCACATTGGTGGACGCGATGCTCGCCCAAACGGGCGTCTTTGCCGCCCACGAGCAAGTCATCGAGCGAGCCCTCGACAGCAACGACCTCGAGCGCGAGCGGGGCATCACCATCCTGGCCAAGAACACCTCGGTGCTCTACGGCGACACCCGCATCAACATCATCGACACGCCGGGCCACGCGGACTTCGGCGGCGAGGTGGAGCGCACGCTGCTGATGGCCGACGGGGCCCTGCTGCTGGTCGACGCCGCCGAGGGACCGCTGCCCCAGACCCGCTTCGTCTTGCAGCACGCCCTGGGCCTGGGGCTGCCGATCATCGTGGTGATCAACAAGATCGACAGGAAAGACGCCCGCGCCAGCGAAGTGCTCGACGAGACCTTCGACCTCTTCTGCGAGCTGGGCGCCAGCGATGAGCAGGCCGACTTCCCCACGCTCTACACCATCGCCACCCGCGGCACCGCCGTGCGCGAGCTGGGCCAGGACGGCGAAAACCTGACGCCCCTCTTCGAGACCATCCTCGAGCGAGTGCCGCCGCCGCCGGGCGACCCGGACCGCCCGCTGCAGATGCTGGTGACCAATATCGACTGGGACGACTACGTCGGCCGGCTGGCGGTGGGGCGCATCATGCACGGGCAGCTCGCGAGCGGCCAGCAGGTGGCGCGCCTGACCCGGGAAGGCCAAGAAAACGAGCGCGTGGGGCAGCTCTTCGCCTTCGCCGACCTGGGCCGAAAGCGCATCGAAAGCGCCGCCGCCGGCGACATCGTGGCCCTCAGCGGCGTCGAGGAGGTGCAGATCGGCGACACCCTGGCCGACCCGGCCCACCCCGAGGCCCTGCCGCGCATCGAGGTCGAAGCCCCCACCATCAAGGTGCGCTTCCACGTCAACACCTCGCCCTTCGCCGGCCGGAGCGGCAAGTTCGTCACCTCGCGCCACCTGCGCGACCGCCTGCAGCGCGAAGCCAAGAAAAACCTGGCCATGCGCGTCGAAGACACCGACGAGCCCGACTGCTTCCTGGTCTTCGGCCGCGGCGAGCTGATGATCGCGGTGCTGGTGGAGACCATGCGGCGCGAGGGCTACGAGCTGGCCCTGGGCAACCCCGAAGTGGTGGTGCGCAGCGAGAACGGACAGAAGCTCGAGCCCACCGAGCGCGTCGTCGTCGACCTGCCCGAAGAGTTCGTGGGCATCGTCACCTCGGCCCTGGGCGAGCGCCGCGCGCGCATGGACAAGATGCACCGCGGCGAAAGCGGCCGCACGCGCGTGGAATTCGTGCTGCCGGCCCGGGCGCTGATCGGCTACCGCTCCCAGTTCATGACCGACACGCGCGGCACGGGCCTGCTCACGACCATCTTCGAGGGCTGGCAGCCCTACGCTGGCGAGATCGCCCGGCGCCGCACCGGCGCCATGGTGGCCGACCGCAGCGGCACCACCACCCCCTACGCGCTCTTTCACCTGGAACCCCGCGGCCGGCTGTGCGTCGCCCCCCAGGCGCCCGTCTACGAGGGCATGGTCGTGGGCGAACACAGCCGGGCCAGCACCATCGACGTCAACGTCTGCCGCGAGAAGAAGCTGACCAATATTCGCGCCGCCGGCCGCGACGAAAACGTCGTGCTCACGCCCCACGTGGCGCACACCATCGAGAGCGCCATGGAGTTCATCGACACCGACGAGCTGGTCGAGATCACGCCCGACGCGATCCGCCTGCGCAAGAAGGTTCTGGACTCCAACCGCCGGCCCAAGAGCCGGGCCTGAACGAAATCAAAGCCGTTGTTCGCGCGCGGCCCGCTCCCGGGCGCGCTGCTTTTCCTGATGCAGCTGCTCGAGCAGCTCGCGCACGCTGGGATCGTTTTTCACCGGATCGGCAAAGTCCGGTTGCTCGGTGGCCTCGGCGATGCGCTCGCGCAGGCCGTGGATCAACGCCATGTGCTGCGTCAGGGGATTTTTCGTGCCGCTGAGGTGGGCGAAGCGATCGCCCTGACACATGGTGGCCGAGGACTTGAGGTCGGCGATGCGGTTGTTGGTGGTGACCATCGCAAACATCATCAGACCGCTGATGCCCAACATGGGAATCGCCGTGGTCAAGACCTTGGCCCAGACCGGCGCACCGAAGCGGCGCATGGCCGCGGGCGTGAAGAGCAGGAGCAGCAGCAGGACCCCGCCGGTGACCAGGAGCGGCCCGTAGCGCCCCATCAACTGCCGATAGTAGGGAATCTCCGCGGCCACGCGCACATCCTTGCAGTAGTCGGTTTCGACCAGCTCGGCGTGCTGCTTCTGGAGGCGGCGGTCGAGCCGATTGCCCAGCTCGGTGTTGAGCGTGACGTGATCGAGGTCGAGCCGGGCTGCAGCGCGCTGCTCGAGGGGAACCTGCTCGACCACGTTGGTGTAGACGCGGCGGCCGTTTTGGTCGGTGTAGAGGTAGATCTGCTGGTCGTCGGCCGGCGGCGCGGGCGACGGCTGCGACCCACTGGAAGCGCTTTCGACAGCGCCCCCGAGCGTCTCCATCAGGCGCGCGGCCAGGTCATCGAAGTCGGCCTCCGCCGCCGCAGGCACCACCAGCATGGCCCCCAGCAGCAGCCCCCCGAGACGGGCGGAAGCGCGCGTGCGGCCGGCGTGACGTCCTCCCATGGGCGGCCTATGATAGCACCGAGGAAAGGACGTGCTCACGGCCGCCGGCGACGGCCGCGCAGCGCGTACACGATGCCCGACAGCCTAGAACGCCAAGCCGAACGCATCTACCGACGCTACGCCACCGAGGTCGTCGAGGGCCTCGGCATGTGCCCATGGGCGGCAGCCGCGCGCGCCGCGGGCGAAGTCGAGGTCGAGATCCTCAGCGCCGAGCGCCCCAGCCTCGAGGCCTGCATGGGGGTGCTCGAACGCTTCGGTCAGCGCGAGCAGACCCGCATCGGCCTCCTGGTCCTGCCGCGCTCGAGCGCCTCCCGCGCCGAACACGCGCGCTTTACTGCGCGGCTCAGGGAGGCCGACTCGGAGCGCTGCGGCCTGGGCCGCACGATCTTTGCACTGGCCGACTTTCACCCCGAGGTCGAAGCCGACACCCGCAGCGCCGAGCGCCTGGTGCCCTTCATCCGCCGCAGTCCCGACCCCACGATCCAGGCGGTGCGGCGCAGCGCCCTGGCTGCGGTGCGCCTGGGCGCCGAGCAGGGCACCAGCTTCGTCGATCCGGCCGATCTGGCCAGCCTCGACCTGAAAACCCTGCAACCGGCGGCCGCCCCCCTCAACAAGCGGGTGGCCCGAGCCAACCTGGCGACCGTCGAAAAGCTCGGCATCGAGCGGGTTCGTGCCATGATGGACGACATCCTGGCCGATCGCGATCGCAGCTACGCCCGCTTCGGCATCGCCCCACGGGGCGCGGGAGTCGGTGAACGTGCACGTACGGACAAGTACGACATCGCCCCCGCGAAGTTCGACGAGGGCCCAGGCGGTGCTTGCGTTGATGGCCAACAGGAGTAATTCGGCCGGCAGTGATCCGCCGCAGGCGGTAGGAGGGCCGGGCGTCGGCGGAGCGCGACCCGGGACGAAGCAGTAATGGCGAAGGGACGAAAGAATAGGGGGGAAAGCGAGCCGGTGACGTTGGTCAAGCTGCCGCGCAGCGGCGGGCGCACGACCGCGGCTCGAACCTCCGGCCCTCGCGGTTCGGGGGCCACCGCGGCCGCACCCCGGCATCCCAGCCCGGCCCTGGCCGAAACCCTGCACGGCGGCAGGGGCGGCGGCAGCGGCGGCGGCGCGGAGGGTCGCGCCGACGGCGGCCTGCCCGACAGCGCGGTGCACGACGCCGACCGCTACCTGGAGCGTTCGCTGCTGGGCGAAGGCGGCATGGGTCGCATCCACCTGTGCAGCGACGAGCGCATCGGCCGCGACGTGGCCATGAAAGTGCTGCGCCAGCGCTACGCCGAGCAGGACGACACCGTCGCCCGCTTCGTGCGCGAGGCCCGCATCCAGGGCCAACTCGAGCACCCCTCGATCGTGCCGGTCTACGACCTGGGGCGCCTGCCCGGCGGCCGCGTCTGCTTCACCATGAAGCGCGTGCACGGCAAGACGATCGAGCAGATCGTCGACGGCCTCAACGCCAAGGACAAGTACTTCATCGAGCGCTATCCACGGCGCAAGCTGCTGCGCGCCTTCGCCGCCGCCTGCCTGGCGGTGGACTTCGCCCACTCCCGCGGCGTGCTGCACCGGGACCTGAAGCCCAGCAACATCATGCTCGGCGACTTCGGCGAGGTCTACGTGCTCGACTGGGGCCTGTCCAAGGTCTCGGGCGTGCCCGACGAGGAGCTGCCGCCGAACCTGCAGGTGGAGCTGCCCAGCGACGGCGGCACCGAGACCCTGGATGGCGCCGTGCTGGGCACGCCCGGCTACATGTCCCCCGAACAGGCCCGGGGTGAGACCGCCTCGCTCGAGGCCCGCTCCGACGTCTACTCCCTGGGCGTCATCCTCTACGAAATGCTGGCGCTGCAGCCGCTGCACACCCGCGGCACCGTCTCGGGCATGATGAACTCCACGGTGGCCGGTATCGACGGTCGGCCCTCCTACCGCGCACCCTTGCGCTCGGTGCCCTCGGAGCTGGACGCGATCTGCGTCAAGGCCACCCACCTGGACGCCGAGCACCGCTTCCACTCAGCCCGCGAGCTGCACGACGCCATCGAACGCTATCTGGACGGCGAGCAGGACCTGAAGCTGATGCGCGAGATGGCCCAGGCCCACGCCCGGGCTGCCGAGGTCGCCTCCGAGTACGCCCTGGCCGGCGGCCCCAACGCCCAGGAAGAGCGGGTGCGGGCGCTGCGCGAGGTGGGCCGGGCGCTGGCCCTGGACCCCAGCCACGGCGAGGCCCAGCGGGTGCTGCTCAAGCTCCTGTCCAAGCCGCCGGCAGTGCTTCCCGAGGAAGAGCGGGTCGAGGTCGAGCACGAGGAAGAAGACTCGGGCCGCTTCACCGCCAACATGAGCGGCTGGTACCACCTGAGCGCCCTGATCACGACGGGCCTGGTGCTGTGGATGGGGGTCAAGAGCTGGGCGGCGCTGTCGCTGTACGCAGCGGTCAGCGCGGCCACCGCCGCCGTCGCCTTCATGACCGCCCGCGGCTGGCTCACGCCCAATACGCGGCTTTTCGCCAACGTCATCAGCGGCACGCTGGCCGTCGGCTTCATGAGCACCATGTTCGGGCCGCTGTTTTTGATCCCGGGGCTGGCGGCCATGAGCACCATGGCCGCCGCGCTCAACACCCCCACCCGCGGCGCCCGGGCGCTGGTCATCAGCATCGGTGTCCTGGCCGTGTTGGTGCCACTGGTGCTGGAATTCGCGGGACTTTTGCCACCCTCCTACGAGTTCCGCGACGGCTATTTGATGGTGCTGCCGCGCATGCACTACTTCCCGCCAGCCGCCACCCTCACCTTCCTCTGCTACATCGGCCTGGGCCACATCATCAGCATCTCGGCGCTGATGGGCCGCCTGCACGAGGCGCGGGTGCAGGCTCTGGAGAAGGTCCACAAGCAGACCTGGCAGCTCAAGCAGCTGATCAGCGACGACTCCGGCGGCGAGCATCGTTAGTTTCGGAAAGGGCACGCGCCCTTTCCCCCGCCGCGGGTCGCGCCGCTTCGCTCCGCTCCGGGTGCCGGCCTGCGAAACGAGACGACCTGTTTGGGGCGCGCCAGGCCCGGTCGACCTTTACAGCGCGCGGTGGTAGAAAGGCGCCCCCTTTCGGGGCCGCAGACCGGCGAGCGGCCGGAGCGCCCCCCCAAGCCGGGCCAAGGACGCCCGAGGAGAGAACCATGGCAGACGCTGTAATCGTTTCCACCGCCCGCACCGGCATCGGCAAGGCCTTCCGCGGCGCCTTCAACCTCACCCACGGCACCGCCATGGCCGCCCACGCCATCAAGCATGCGGTGGAGCGCGCCAAGGTCGACCCCGGCGAGGTCGAGGACTGCATCCTCGGCTGCGGCCTGCCCGAGGGCGCCACCGGCCACAACGTCGCCCGCAACGCCGCCGTGCGTGCCGGACTGCCGGTGACCACCGCCGGCACCACCATCAACCGCTTCTGCTCCTCGGGCCTGCAGGCCATCGCCTCGGCCGCCTCGCGCGTGATCGTGGAAAAGACCCCGGTGCTGGTCGCTGGCGGCGTCGAGTCGATCAGCCTGGTCCAGAGCCAGCTCAACCTCAACCACTTCACCGGCACCCGCGTGCCCGGCGCCGACCCCATGGGTCCGGCGGCCTATGAAGACGGCTGGCTGATGCAGAACGCACCCGAGCTGTTCATGCCCATGATCGGCACCGCCGACGTGGTGGCCCAGCGCTACAAGGTCTCGCGCGAGTCCCAGGACGAATACTCCCTGGAGAGCCAGAAGCGCACCGCCGCGGCCCAGGAAGCCGGCAAGTTCGACGACGAAATCGTGCCCATGACCACCACCATGCAGGTGCGGGACAAGGCCACCGGCGCCGTCAGCTACCAGGAGGTCACGCTCTCCAAGGATGAAAGCAACCGCCCGGGCACCACGCTCGAGGGCCTTCAGGGTCTGCAACCGGTCAACAACACCCAGACCATCACCGCCGGCAACGCCAGCCAGCTCTCCGATGGCGCCAGCGCCTGCGTGGTCATGGACAGCAAGCTCGCCGAGCAGCGCGGCATCGAGCCCCTGGGCATCTTCCGCGGCTTCACGGTCTCGGGCCTGGCCGCCGACGAGATGGGCATCGGCCCGGTCTTCGCGGTGCCGCGGCTTCTGGATCGGGCCGGTATCAAGCTCGACGACGTGGACCTGTGGGAACTCAACGAGGCCTTCGCCGTGCAGGTCGTCTACTGCCGCGACAAGCTCGGCATCCCCGGCGACAAGCTCAACGTCAACGGCGGTGCCATCTCCATCGGTCACCCCTACGGCATGAGCGGCTCGCGCATGGTCGGCCACGCCCTGATCGAGGGCAAGCGCCGCGGCGCCAAGTACGTCGTGTGCACCATGTGCGTCGGCGGCGGCATGGGTGCCGCGGGCCTCTTCGAGGTCGCCTGAGTCAATTGCCCGCGCGGGCGGCGCCGGAGCTGACCGGCGCCGCCCGCGCTGTTTTTCACAAAACAGTCAGCCTTGACTGTTTCTTGTGGGTGACGTAATTTGGGGGTCTGCTGCAGTGGAGGTGCGCGTGTTGCGGCGCTTCGCGAAAGCCGGAGGTCACCCATGGCAAAGTTCCTTGAGCCCCACCGCCGCCCGCTGGGCGGCTTCGAGATCATCGACGTAGTCGAGGAGAGCGACGTCGAGGCCATCCGCAGCCGGCTCGACGTGCCCTGCCCCACGGCCGTGCGTTGGAACGACTGGGACTACGGCAGCACCGTGGCCGAGCTGCGTGCCCTCTACGACAAGGGCAAGCAGCATCAATGGGACGCCTCCCACGAACTCGACTGGGAGCTTCCGCTGACCCGGGACGTGTGGATCGGCGACCCCAACGCATCGATATTGGCCAGCACCTGCAAGCAGCTTGGGGGTGACGAAAAGGCGGTCAAGGCCGCCCTCTTCGACGAGGTCAACTACGTGCTGTCGCAGCTCCTGCACGGCGAGCAGGCGGCGCTGCAGCTCTGCGGTCAGCTCACCAACATCTGCCCCGAGACCGACGAAAAGCTCTACGCCGCCCAGCAGGCGGCCGACGAGGCGCGCCACACCGAGGTCTTCGCCCGCTTCCTGGCGGAAAAATTCGGCACGCTCTACCCGGTGAGCCCCGTGATCAAGACCCTGCTCGACGAGCTGCTGAGCGCCGAAGGCTTCCACAAGAAGACCCTGGGCATGCAAACGCTCTTCGAAGGCGTGGCCATGGGCATCTTCAGCGGCCTGCGCGCGAGCATGAGCCATCCGCTCTTGGTCGAGATGATCCGACGGGTGGAGCTGGACGAATCACGCCACGCGGCCTTTGGCGTCTTGACCATGCGCAGGGTGATGGGCGAAATCGACGAAGCCGAACGCGCCGAGCTCGAGGACTGGGCCCTTTCCATCCTGGAGACCTTGAACGCCGCCCAGCAGATGCACATGCTGCGGATCTTGGGGCCCAAGTACGGCATCGACGCCGAGCGGCTGACCAAGCGCATCGTGGCCATGCCCGAGTTTCCGCTGTTCAACTCCATGGTCTACATGCACACGGTCATTCCGAACCTGCAGCGCCTGGGCCTGATCACCGAACGCACCGAGAGCAAATACCGCGCCGTGGGGCTGATGTCCGACATCCGCGGCGAGCCATCCGCAAACTAAAGGGCCGATTGGCGGACATGACCGCAGGCGGCCGGGAGAGCCAGGGGACCCGATGGATCCGCAAAACGCCGAACTGCTCGATTTGCTCGACCTCCAATCCGCCGACGAAGGCGTCTTTCTGGGCCCGCCGTCCCAGGACGGCTGGATAAGGGTCTTCGGCGGGCAGGTACTCGCCCAGGCCCTGGCCGCGGCCAGCTTCACCGTCGAGGACTGGGCCTGCCACTCGCTGCACGCCTATTTCCTGCGCCCGGGCAAGCCGGGGCGGCCCATCGAGTACGAGGTCTCCTCCATGCGCGACGGCTCCACCATGGCCACGCGCAACGTGGTCGCGGTGCAGCGCGACGAGGTTAACTTGCAGATGGTGGCTTCGTTTCAGGCCGAAGCCCCCGGCGCCGAGCATCAAGTACAGATGCCCGACACGCCGCCGCCCGAGTCCTTCCCACCAGAGCCAGAGCGCATGGCCAAGCTGGCCGAAGGCGCCTCCGAGGAAATGAAAAAGCACCTGCTCAGGCGGCGACCGCTGGAGTCCATCCGCGTCGATCCCGTGAGCTTCGGCGACACGGAAAAACGCACGGCCCCGACCCGCACCTGGATGCGCACGCGCGGCGAGCTCATCGACGACCCGAACCTGCACCGCTGCGTCTTGGCCTACGCCTCGGACATGGGCGCGCTCGAACCCTGCCTGCGCGCCATCGGCGGCGGCTTCGGCGATTCATCGCTGCAGGTGGCCAGCCTCGACCACGCCATCTGGTTTCACCGACCCTTCCGCATCGACGACTGGCTGCTCTTCGTCTTCGACAGCGCCAGCGTGGCGGCAGGGCGCGGCTTGACCCACGGTCAGGTCTTCGACCGCCAGGGACGGCTGGTGGCATCGATCGCCCAGGAAGGGCTGATGCGCGGCCGGGACTAGAGCGGAGTAGCCTCAGGCGCCGTTCTTCTGGGCGCGCTTTTCGATCTGGGCTTCGGCCCGATCGGTCATGCGCCCGAAGACCTGCACCGCCGTCATCGGCATCAGGCGTTTGAAGGCGAAGAGGAACTTGGCGTCGGCACCGACGATCAGGCGCTTCTTGTTGCGCTTGATGCCCTTGATGATGGCGCTGGCGGCCTGGGCTGACGTGGTCATGGCGATGCGCTCGAAGTCGGCGACAAACTGACTGTCAAAGCCGGAGTTTTCGAGCAGGCCGGTCTTGATGCCGCCGGGGTGCACGCAGGTGACCTCGATATTCGAGCCGGCCAGCTCCTGGATCAGCGTGTCCGACAGCCCCGCCACCCCGTACTTGGAGATGTTGTAGGGGCCGTTTCGGGGAAAGGGCATGGCCGCATTGATGCTGGAAATGTTGACGATGTGACCTTCCGGGCGCTGTCGCAGAAGCGGCAGAAATTCCTTCACGCCGTAGATCACACCCCAGAGGTCGACCCCGATCACCGCCTCCAGTTGCTCGTAGCTGTGCTCCTCGATGGTGCCGCGACTGGTAATGCCAGCGTTGTTGATGATCAGATCCACCCCGCCGTGCTGCTCCAGGGCCTCCTGGGCGAAGCGGGCCACCTGCTCGCGCTTGGACACGTCCACGCCATGGCGGCTGACGCGCACCCCCTGGCAGCGGGCGACGGTGGCTTCGAGTCCGGCTTCGTTGAGGTCGCAGAGGGCGAGATTGCAGCCCTCGGCGGCCAGTTGAATCGCCAGCTCCTGGCCGATGCCCGAGCTGGCACCCGTGATCGCGGCGACCTTGCCTTCGAGATTCTTCATCGCACGACTCCTGTGGTGCCACCGCGAATCGCTCGGGGCCTCGGCGGGGCGGTGGCAGCGGCGGAAGTCTAGGTTGCCGGAGGCTTCGAAGGAAGCTCAATGTGGGTGAGCTTCAGCCCGAAACGTCGGCGAAGGCACGCTCGGCATGGGCCCCAAGGCGCGGGTCGCCGCGCTCGGCGACGGCGGCCAGCGCCCGCTCGCGCATTCGCGGCTCGGCCCGGTAGGTGGCGAGCGCGTCGATGGCCTGAAGCGCGCGGGCTTCGCTGGCGTCGCGGACCACCGACAGCAGAAAATCCCAGGCCCCGTCGCTGCGCATCAGGGCGATGGCCAGGTAGGCCAGGGTCTGGCGCTCGGGGCGCAGCTCCGCTTCGGCGGCGGTGCGCAGGATGGGCAGGGCGGCGGGGCGGCGCGACTCGCCCAGGGCCAGGAGCGCCGCTTCGGCCGTCTCGTCATCGCTGTGGTCAATGAAGCTGGCCACGAAGGGCAGGCAGCGCTCGGGGGCCAGCTCCAGAAGCCCGGCGAAGCAGGCGCCCAGGACGCGGGAGTCTTTTTCGCCGGCCAGCGCGCGCAGGCGCAGGAGCGGAACGCCCACCTCGGCATGGCCTGCGTAGGCGACGGCCTGGGCGGCGCCCATGCGCGCCATGGGTTCGGGGTCGGCGAGCAGGTCGGCCAGCTCCGTCACGGCATCGGGATAGCCACTGCGGACCAGGCCCGCGGCGCAAATGCCGCGCAGCTCCACGGCGGTGTCCTGGGTGCCGCCCCAAATCGGCTCGGGCTGCACGTGGCGGATGCCGCGCAGAAAGACCGCTTGGCCCGAGGTGCCCAGATGGTGCAGGGCGCGGGCCACGGCGGCCTTGGCCATGCAGCCCGGATCGCGCTTGACGGGCTGCTCCATGAAACGCTCGAAGGCCGCCTCGAGGGCTTGCTCGAAACCCGTGAGCTCGGCCTCGGCGATCAGACGGGCGGCGGCGGCGGCGAGTGGGCCGCGCTTGCTCCCCAGGGCCTTTTCGATTTTCGCGTGGGCCTCGGGCGTATCGGGCCCTGCGCGCAGGGCCCCGATCTCGGCGATACGCTCCTCGATGTCCGGGCGCCTGCTGGCCTTGGCCATGGAGCGGCATCAAAGCGCGCGGCGACCCGGAGCACAAGCCGGGGCGCCCGCGGACGCTCGCTACTCGGGGCCCACCACGCGACTGGCCTCGGCGCATACGGCATCCACGTCGGCGCAGACCGACACCGTATCCATCGCGCGTGCGGCCTCTGCGATGCGATCGCCATCGAGGCCACGGCAGGACCAGTTCTCGGCGATATCGACGGCCAGATCGAGGTTCACGTTGGCGCAGCCCTCGAACTCGGCGACGGTCGCATCGCAGCCGCGCAGGCGATCGACGCAGACCTCCACCGGCCCGGTGGCGGCCTGCACGGCGATGGGCTCGGGGAACAGGCCCATGCACTCCTCGAGCTGGCGCTCGCAGCCTTCCTCGCTACCTCCCAGCACGATCGCCGCGGGCAGACACGCGATGTAGGCGATGGCATCGAAGCTCACGTAGGTCTCGACGTAGCTGTCGAAGCTCTGGCAGACCTGCTCGAGATCGGGGTCCTGCAGACCCGAGACCCGAACCGACGCGAGCGGCGCATCGGCGCTGACCGAAGTGCTCGCGAGCTGCACCTGATAGCGAGGGCGCGGAGGTTCGTCGTCGCAGGCCGCGGTCGTCACCAGCGACAGCAGCGGCAGCAGTTGCAGTGCACGCGAATTGGCCATGGACTCTCCTTCGGTGGCCGGGCCCAGAGCGGGCGCCGGCCCTTCGGCCCCCTCGTGTACCCCGGCAAAGGAAACGGTTCACGTGGGGGTGCTGCGGCCATGCCTTTGCCCCAGGCCCCCCCCTGGCAACGGGGTGATAGCCGCAAATCTTCCGGGATTGGGGCGTGCGAGCGGCGTGCATGGGCCACGACTCGAGAGGCCCGGTCTGATGTAGGCTTCGGACCAACCCATGTGCACCATCCTCTACCTCTTCGGGGTGCATCCCGAGCTACCGCTCATCGTCGCCGCCAACCGCGACGAAAACTACGCGCGTGCGGCGCGCCCTCCAGGACTGATCGACGGCACGCCGCGCGTGCTCGCCGGCAGCGACCTGCGCGCGGGCGGCACCTGGTTGGGGGTCAACGAAGACGGCATCGTCGTAGGCCTCACCAACCAGCGCACCCTTCGACTTCCGCGTGCCGATGCCCCCTCGCGCGGGGAAGTGGTCCTGCGGGCACTGCGGGCGCGCGGCATAGACGAAATCGTCGAACAGCTCCATACGCTCGAACCCGCCCGCTACAACGCCTTTAACCTCCTGTTTGGAAACGCCGAGCGACTCCTGGCCGCCTACGTCAGACCCGAATTGGCTGAGGTCGAAATCGAAACTGTGGCGCCGGGCATCGGCGTCCTACCCAACGACCGCATCGGCGCGCCGGGCTTCCCCAAAGCCGAGCGAGCCATCGAGCTTTCGCGACCGCGCGCGCAGGCGCCCTGGGGCGAACTATCAAAGCATCTCGAAAGCATCCTCGCCGACCACAGCCTGGCGCCGCTCGAAGCGCTGCCCACACCGCCCCCCGACTCCCCCTTCACCCGCGAGCGCCTGCACGCCCACTCCGCCATCTGCACGCACACCGAAAGCTACGGCACCTGCTCGGCCACCCTCATCGCCCTGGGCCCGGACCGGCTCCACAGCTACCTCCACGCCGACGGTCCGCCCTGCAGGGCGCGCTTCAGTGAATACAGCGACCAGCTTTGGCAGCCATCGCCTGGTGGCACCTGAGCGGCCGGGGGACAGCTGACTCCTCCATCCGGCACGCAGCGGCGGTCGCGCTGACGCCATTCAGGCAGCCAATGGACGACCCGCCTCCGCAAGCTTCCGCCTCCGCAAGCTTCCAGGCCGCTTTCTCTCAGGCCTCCGCAGGCTTCCAGGCCGCTTTCTCCCCTCCGCAGGCTTCCAGGCTGCTTTCTCTCAGGCTGGCTGCTTTCTCTCAGGCTGCTTTCTCCCAACCCGGCGCTTGGACGCCCAAAAGCCGAGCCCCTCGGGCCGTCGTGCGCGTGAACACGGAGTCACCCACGGAGTCACCCGCCCGCATCCATCTGGCGGCCGCCGGAACCTGCCTCGGCTCATGCGCAGGTCGCACCGCTGCATGGCACCGTCGGCGGCGCCAGCGCCGATCGCGGCTCATGCTCTGGAGTCGCTGCTGTGTGCGGTAGGCCGCGCAGGCCCCAGAGTCCCGCTCTCGGCCTACGCCGCCTTCAAGATCGGCGGCGGGTAGGTGCCCTCCGGGAAGCGCACGTCGGGCTCGCCCGCCTGGTAGCGTCGGGAGCACTCCCAGTGGGCCGCCGACACCGACAGCCTCGCGGCCGCGTGCTCGGCACGTCGCTCGGGCTCACAGAAGACATAGGGCCGACGGCTGCGAGCCAGCCGCGCGGGGCGGGTCTCGAAGGCCGCCAGCACCACCTTCTCGACCCCCAGCGGCGCGCCGCTTTTCTTGTGGCCCTTGGCCGCTTGCTTGGCCCGCAGCTGTTCGATCCAACTGTCGAGCGAGGCGCGGTAGGTCTCCCGATCCATGCCCTCGCAGCTCGGCGCCGCCGATAGCTTCAGCGTCACCGTCTCAAAGAATGGCGCGAGCTTCTCCGGATGGCGCGCCTTGTGCCACTTGGTGCGGTTGAGGAACTCGAAACCCAGCTCGTCGCTGTCGCCCAGGCCATAGGCGAGGTTGAGGCCGGGCCACTCTTCGGGTTCGCTCACCAGGTTGGCCTTGCAGGGATTGTCGACGCTGTAGGCGATGCGGTCGGCCACCGAGGGGTCGTCGGTGATGGGCTCGGCGTCGTAGCGGCGGGCCCACAGCGGTCCGCGCTTTCCGGTCAGCAGGTTGATGTCGTCGGCGACGCGGGCCTTGAAGTAGGCCATGAAGGCGGCGAGGTTTTTCTCCGTGGTCTGCACCACCAGGTGGATGTGGTTGCTCATGACCACCAGGGCGAAGACCTTGACCTTGCAGTGCTGCTGGGCGCGGCCGAGGGCACTGCCGATGAGGCCCCGAGCCATGCGCTTGGCGTCTTCGAACGTGAGCTTGGGCTGAAACGGGCCGCGGTTCGCATTGGAGCGCTCGACGAGCTTGGCCAGGCGCTTGTCGCAGTGGCGCTCGAGGGCCTTGATGGCGCGGCGGGCCTTGTGGTTGGGCGGCTGCAAGCCGCAACTGATGACCGGGTGTAGGAAAAAGCGCCCCTCGATCACGCGGCAGCTGACGAACCACAGGTGGGAATCGGACTCGACGCGCAGGGGGCGCGAGCGCTTGGGGGGCCTGGTCTCGACGCTCATGCAACGTGTATCGGCCAGCACCCGCGCCGGTTTCGCAAAATCTCGAGAAAAGCGGCCTGGCAGGTTTCGGAAGCAGGGCCGGGCGAAAACGGCCTGGCAGGTTTTGGGAGGGTGGGTTTTGGGAGGGTGGAAGCAGGGCCGGGCGAAAACGGCCTGGCAGGTTTTGGGAGGCAGGTTTCGGGCGAAAACAGCCTGGCAGGTTTTGGGAGGGTGGGGGTAGGTTCGGGGTGGCGCTCTTGCTGCTCGGTGCCTATGCCGCTCGCTTCTCTGCCAATCGATGCCGTCCGCGCTCGCTTTGTGGCCGCCCTTGCGCGGGGCCCCGTGGTGGTCGCAGCGCCGACGGGCTCGGGTAAGTCGACCCGGGTGCCACGCTTTTGTTCGGGCTCGGTGCTGGTGGTGGAGCCGCGACGGGTTGCCTGCATGACGCTGGCGCGACGCGTGGCCGAGGAAGAGGGCGCCGAGCTGGGCACAACCGTAGGCTACCAGGTGCGCGATGACCGCCGCGCCAACGCCAATACGCGCGTGCTCTTCGCCACACCCGGGATCGTGCTGCGCGCCCGCGAGTTGCTCGAGCGCCAGACGGTGATCCTCGACGAGTTCCACGAGCGCGGCCTGGAGACCGATCTCTTGCTCGCCCTGCTGGTCGAACGCCAGCACCGCGGGCTGGTGGTGATGAGCGCCACGCTCGAGGCCGATCGCGTCGCCAGCGCCATCGGCGGCGAGGTGGTGGAAGCGGCGGGCCGGCTCCACCCCGTCACCGTCGAGTACCTGCCCGAAAACGCTCTGCTTCCCGACCCCCGCGACCTCGAGCTGCGCCTTCAACACGCCCTGTCCCGTTGCCAGCAGCTGCCCGGCGATGTGCTGGTCTTCTTGCCCGGCAAGGCCGAGATCGCCCGCGTCGCGAGCGCTCTCACTTCCGACGCACGCTTTGAGGTGATCCCTCTCCACGGCTCGCTCTCCCTGGAGCAGCAGAACCGCGCCTTCGCCCCCTGCAGCCGCCGCAAGCTGATCCTCGCGACCAATGTGGCCGAGACCTCGGTGACGGTCCCCGGCATCGGGGTGGTGATCGACAGCGGCCTTTCGCGCCGAACCCACTACCACCAGGGCCGCAGCTATTTGACCCTCACCCCAATCGCAGCCGATAGCGCCACCCAACGCGCCGGACGCGCCGGACGCACGGCCGCAGGCGTCTGCATTCGCCTCTGGTCCAAGGCCGCACGTCTGGAAGCCACCACACCACCGGAGATTCACCGCGAGTCATTGACGCCCATGTTGCTCGCCGCCGCAGCCGCCGGCTCCCATGTCGAGCGCCTTCCCTTCCTCGATCCCCCCAAGGACCACGCCCTCGACGACGCCCGCGCCGAGCTACTGGCACTCGGCGCCCTCGAAGCCGATGCCTCGCTCTCGCGCCTGGGAGCCGAGCTCTTCGGCCTGCCCATCGATCCGGCCCTCGGACGCGTCCTGGTGGAAGCCAGACGCCGCGACACGCTCCAGGACGCCATCGACCTCGTGGCCGCCCTCGGCGTCGGCCGCCCGCTGTTCATCACCTCCGCCCGCAACGACAGCGAAGACCTGCGCGAGGTCGGCTGCGACGCCAGCGCTCTCATCGCCGCCATCCGCCAGGGCGACCCCGGACGCCACGGCCTCTCCCACACCGCCCTTGCTGAAGCACGACGCACGGCCCGGCGTCTGCGCGAGGCCTTCAGCATCGAAGCCGCGCCCAGCCGCCCCGCAAACCGACGCGCCCTGGCCGCCACTGTGCTCGCCGCCGATCCCCGCACCGCCCACGTGGCCCGCATCCGCAAGCGTGCCGTGGCCTTCAGCAACGGCGGCACCGAGCTCGAGCTGGCCCGCGAAAGCGCCCTGCAGCTCGCAAAGCTCCCCGACGCCGTCGCCGTGCTCGCGATCCACGCCATCACCGACCACCGCGGACAACGCCACCTGCGCTGCACGGCCGCCCTGCCCCTGACCCTGCAACAACTGACCGATGCGGGCCTCGGTCGCGAGCGCGTGGGCGAGGTCACGCTCAAGCGCGGCGTGGCCCTGGCGCAAATCGAACGCGTCTACGCCCGGCGCGTGCTCACGAGCGAGCAGCGCATCCCCGAAGGCGAACTCGCCCGCCAGGCCATCGCCGAGCTCTTTCTCAGCGGCCGCCTGCTGCCCAAGGCCCTCGGCGAGGCCCAGCTCCGCCTCGAGCGCCGCGAGCTGGCCCGTCGCGCAGCCCGCCGCGGTAGCCTCGGCGTACGCCCGGAGCAACTGCCCGAACCCATCGATCTGCAAGCCTTCACCGTCGCGCAACTCGAAGCCCTGGGCGTCGAAAGCGGCCAGGACGCGGCCCTGCTTTCAGCCGAGGACCTCATCCCCGAGGATCTCCCCGCCGAGGTTCTCGCGCGCCTCGAGACCCAGTACCCCCTGCGCATCGAGCTGGGCGACGCGCGCTACCGCGCCGAATACGACTTCAGCAAGAGCCGCGTCACGCTGCACCTAATCGAAGGCACGCGCAAAAATCCGCCACCGCGCAGCTTCCTGCCCAAGTTCGGCGGTCTGACCATCTACGCCGAAGCCGGCGGCCGCCTGCACCTGCTGCGATGAACGCCCCGCCCCCAGGCGCTTGACAGCCCCACCCGCTGCGCTACGGTCCCGCCATCATGATTTGCGACTTCATCGCCATTGGCATTCGAATCGTCAGCGCGGGCCCGCGGCCCGGGCCGACCGGATGCTGAGCGCATCGAGTCGCCCGAAACGACCACCACAAAGGCCGCGGTCACCGCGGCCTTTTTCGTTTCTGCTGCAACACGAAACGGGTCACGGTCAGAAGCGGTCGCACGAGCCACGCGACCATGCCCAACGCAAAAGCCCCTACCCACGTGTCCATCATGGACACAACCCTGCGCGACGGCGAGCAGACCCCCCATCTCGCCTTCACTCCCAGCGAAAAGCTTCACATCGCCCGCAGCCTGATCCTCGACGTGGGCGTCGACCGCATCGAGGTGGCGTCCACGGGCGTCTCGAGCGGCGAACGCGAAGCCACCGGCCGCGTCCTCGCCTGGGCGCGCGAAGCCGGCTGCGCAGAACGCATCGAAGTGCTCGGCTTCTGCGACGGTCAGCGCTCGGCGCGATGGATGGCGGAGCTGGGCGGCGGCGCCATGAACCTTCTGCTCAAGGGCTCCGAGTCCCACTGCCGCCGCCAACTCGGCCTCGAGCCAGAGCAACACTTCAACGCCCTCGAGCGCACCCTGCAGGCCGCCCGCGACCTGGGCGTGCCCATCGCCGGCGCCTATCTCGAAGACTGGTCCCGCGGCATCGCCGAATCACCCGACTACGTGATGGCCGCGACCGCCCGCCTCCGCGCGCTTCACGTACCGCGCATCTACCTGGCCGACACCCTCGGCTGCCTGTCGCCGGCCCATGTCGCATCGCACGTCAAACGCATGGTGGACGCCTTCCCCGGCCAGCACTTCGAATTCCACGGACACAACGACTACGGACTGGCCACGGCCAATGCCCTCGCCGCGGTCGCCGCAGGCGCCCGAGGTGTGCATACCAGCGTCAACGGCCTGGGCGAACGCGCCGGCAACGCACGCCTGGCCGAAGTCGCCGTCGCCCTGCGCGACCACGCCGGCGTCAGCTGCAACGTAAACGAAGCGGCCGTGACCGGTATCGCATCGCTGGTCGAGACCTTCAGCGGCAAGCCCATCGCCCACAACGCGCCCCTGACCGGCCGCGACGTCTTCACACAAACCGCCGGCGTCCACGCCGACGGCGACCGCAAGGGACAGCTCTACGCGAGCCGGCTCAGCCCCGATCGCTTCGGCCGCCGTCGCGACTACGCCCTGGGCAAGCTCTCCGGCCACGCCTCCCTGGACCAAAACCTGGAACAGCTCGGTATCCGGCTCGAAAAAGAGCAACGCTCTCGGCTCCTGGCCCGCGTGGTCGAACTCGGCGACCAGAAGCAAACGATTCACCCCAGTGACCTGCCCCTTCTGGTCCACGATCTCTTCGGCGACCCGCGCTTCGAAGCCCAGCGCTACCCACGCATCACCGACTACCGCGTGACAATCGCGCGCGCTTCAGCCGCCCGCGGAGAACTCACACTCCGCTTCGGCGAACGCACGATCACCACCAGGGCAGAAGGCACGGGCGGCTACGACGCCCTGGTCGCCGCTCTGCGTACGGCCATGGAAGAGTTCGACCTACAGCTGCCCGCGCTGACGGACTTCCGAGTACGCATCCCACCATCGGGCGGCCCCTCGGCGCTGGTGGAAGCCTCCATCGAGTGGTCACACTGCGACGAACGTTTCACAACGGTCGGCGTCGATCCGGATCAACTGGGAGCTGCCATCATCGCGACCCAGAAGATGCTGGCAAGAGTCTGCACACCTGGCGTCATTTGATGCGACGCAAATCACAATTCCGCCACCGCACAATTCTTGCGCTTCGCAACACCCTCCCGCAGCCAAAACCGCTAGGGTCGAATGACTGGGTCCGTGGTGGGTGCGGACCCAGTGTTGTTGGATTGCGGAACACGCGTCGCGACCCGGGCCTGCGACGACCCCGGACGCGATGTCCAGGTGGAGAAACGAGTCATGATCGGAGAGTTGAGTCGATGTGCACGCCCGCTGAGTTGTGCGCTCCTGTGTGTGGTGCTGGTGCTTTTCGGTTGCTCCGACGACAGCGACCAAGCGGCTGACCAAGCTGCTCAAGCCGCCGACAGCGCGAATTCGGACCAGGCAGCCACGGGTGCCGCCGGAGCAGCCGCCGAAGCCGCTCCCTCGACATCCTCGACAGCCGGCGTCGGCGAAGGCGCGGCCGGGGCGACCCAAGCCAGCCAAGATGATCCCTTCTGCCAGGCGCTGACCGTCTTTGGATCCGCCTGCCAAAGCTGCCACGGCAAAGAACTCGCCGGCGGCGCACCCTTTCCGCTGCTGAGCTACGAAGACGTACTGGCTCCGTCCCTCTCCGATCCCTCGAAGACGGTGGCCGAGATGATCGCCGTGCGCATCCACGAAGAGACGCGACCGATGCCCCCGCTGAGTCAAAAACCGCTAAGCGACGACCAGCTCGCCACCCTCGACGCCTGGCTGGACGCCGGCACACCGGCTCCGACGGTCGAGTGCGCCGCGCTGCCAAGCGACCCGGGTCCCATTGTCGAAGGCGAGCCCGTCTGGCCCGACGACTGCCAGGAGCGCTACGAGATCCGCGCCCACGACGGCAACGGCGGCCCCTACATCGTGCCGGCCGACACCGAAGAGACCATCGACCTCTCGGTCCCGGTGCCCTGGGCCGGCGACGGCGGAGCGGTCCAGGCGCTGGCCATCCGCCCCCTGACCAACAACAAGCGCGTGGTGCACCACTGGATTCTCTACGCCGGCAACAACGACTTCATCACCAGCTGGTCGCCGGGCAAGCCCATGGAAACCTTCCCCGAAGGCGTCGGCGTGCACATGCCCACCGAGGGCAACTTCCGCCTCAACATGCACTACTTCAACGTGGGCAACCCACAGCAAGAGCCCGATGCGAGCGGCCTCGAGGTCTGCATCACGCGCGATCTCCGACCCTCCACCGCCACCACCTACATGTTTTCGGGCTCCGCCACGGTACCGCCCGGCGGCCGCGTCGAAAACGTCTCGACGTGCAACGTGATCGCCAGCGAGCCGGTGCATCTGATCACCAGCTCCCCGCACATGCATTCCTACGGCGTGGCCTCCAAGTTCGAGGTGGTGCGCGCCGACGGTAGCGTCGAGGTGCTCGAAGACGCGCCCTTCAACTGGGAAGACCAGCACGTCACCCCCATCGACACCGTGATCCAAAACGGCGATCGCGTCCGCCTGACCTGCATCTACGAAAACCCCACCGATCAAACGATCACCTACGGCGGCAGCAGCGAGGACGAGATGTGCTTCAACTTCTCGCGCTACTACCCGATGGGCGCCCTCGTCTGTTTCGGCGGCGGCTTCTTCTGAGCACTACAACACGGAACCGAAGACGCGCCGGTGCAGCCACGGGTCGTCGGTCAGCTCCGGGTGAAAGCTGGCGGCCCACAGCGATCCCCGGCGCACCGCCACCGCCTCGCTCCGGTAGCGGACAACCACCTCGACCGAAGCCCCCACGCGCGCGATGCGCGGCGCCCGGATGAAGACAAGCCGATGACCGCCGCCGTCGCTTTCGGCCTCGAAGCTATGGAGTTGCGAACCGAAGCCGTTGCGCACGAGGTCGAGCTCGAGCCAACCCCGTTTCGCCGAAAGCACCAGGCCGGCACAGGTCGCAAGCAGCGGGCGCCCGGAATGCACGAAATCATCCAGGGCCTCGCCCAGCCCAAAACGCTCGAGCAAGAGCCCTTGGGCCGTACTCTCGCCGCCGGGCAGCACGAGTCCCGACAGCCCAGGCAGCTCGGCCGCCCCGCGCACCTCCCGCGCAGCCAGGCCGAGCCGCCCGAGCATCTCCAGGTGCGGCCGCACGCCGCCCTGCAAGGCCACGACACCGATCACCGCGCTCACCAACCGCGCGTGGCGAAGTGGCGGTCGGCCGGCAGCGTCGAAAGCTCGATGCCAGGCATGGCGGCGCCGAGGCCGGCGCTGATCGCAGCCAGACGCCCTGGCTGATCGTAGTAACTCACCGCCGCCACCATGGCCTCGGCCCGCGCCTTGGGGTCCTCCGACAGGAAGATTCCGCTACCGACAAAGACCGAACGAGCTCCCAGCGCCATGCACAGCGCAGCGTCGGCCGGTGTGGCGATGCCGCCGGCGGCGAAGCAGGGCACCGGCAGCTCACCGGTCGCGGCCACACGCGCGAGCAGCTCGTAGGGCGCGCCCAGCTCGCGCGCGCGGGCTATCAACTCTTCGTTACCAATCCCAGCGAGCCCGCGGATCTGCTCGCGCAGGCTGCGCAGATGCCGCACCGCCTGCACCACGTTGCCCGTCCCGGCCTCGCCCTTGCTGCGCAACAACACCGCGCCCTCCGCCACGCGCCTGAGGGCCTCGCCCAGATCACGACAACCGCAGACGACCGGCACCTTCAGTGCGTGCTTGTCGATGTGGTACTGCTCGTCGGCCGGCGTCAGCACCTCGCTCTCGTCGATGAAATCCACTTCCAACGCCTCGAGAATCTGGGCCTCGACGAAGTGCCCGATGCGGCACTTGGCCATCACCGGAATCGTCACCGCCGCCTTGATCGCCTCGATGCGCTGCGGGTCCGAGGCGCGCGCCACGCCACCCTCGGCGCGGATCTGGGCCGGCACCCGCTCCAGCGCCATCACCGCGACGGCGCCGGCCGCCTCGGCGATGCGCGCCTGCTCGGCGTCGACCACATCCATGATCACGCCGCCCTCGAGCATGCGCGAAAGCCCCAACTTGGTCACAAAGCTCGCCTCTTGCATCAGATCACCTCCAGCGGCCTTGCCGCCTGTTCTCCGCTTTCACTCTCGAGCAACTCCAACAGCAGCGTCCCCAGGCGTTGTCCGCCCTCGCGCAAGCGCGCGGCCGGTTCGGCGCAGCAGGTCAAGCGAATGCCCTGTTCGCTGAGGTCGCCGCTGCGATTGAGGTTGCTCGGCCCCACCAACACGCCCCGCTCGAGCGCGCGCTCAAAGACCCGATCGGGCGGCAGCGCATCGGGCAGCTCAATCCACGACACCACGCCATGGGAGGAAAGTCGCACGGGCAACGCGTTGCCCAGCGTGGCAGCCAGCCCCGCGGCCAGCGCGTCACGCCGCCGCCGGTACTCGGGCACGATGCGCTTGAGATGCGCCCGCAGGTAGCCGCGCTCCAGGAACTCGGCCAGACCGTACTGCAATAGCAGCGAGCTGCCGAGATCCATCGAGTGCTTGAGCGCCTCGAAGCGCTCGTGGATCGCGGCCGGTCCCACCACATAACCCAGGCGCAAGGCGGGGATCAGCTTCTTGCTGTAGGTGCCCACGTAGATCACGTCGCCGTCGAGGGCGCGCAGGGGCGGCGGCGGCTCCACCTCGTCGAGGTTCAGGTCCGAGGTGTAGTCATCTTCGATCAGCGCAATACCCGAGCGCCGCGACCAGGCCACCAGCTGTTGACGACGGCGGGTGGAAATCACGCGCCCGGTGGGGTTGTGGCAATTGGGCATCAGGTAAAAGAACTTGGCGCCGCTGCGGGAAAGGCGCTCGAGGGCGCTGAGCGAGGGTCCTTCCTCGTCGGTGGCCACCGGGATCAAGCGCGCACCGGCGGCGCGGAAAACGCCGATGGCGCCCGCGTAGGTGGTCGCGTCCACCAGCACGTGCTCGCCCGGGTCGACCAACATGCGCACCAGCACGTCCAGCGCCTGCTGGCTGCCCGAGGTCACCTGCACGTCCTGTGCGCAGGTCGACACCCCCAGCCGCGTCAGGTCCTCGGCGATGCACTCGCGCAGCCTTGGAACACCCGCGCGCGGCGCGTAGCCGAGCGTCCGCGGACCCAGGCTGCGCAGCACGTGGTCCAGGCAGCGCTGGAAGAGTTCGGCTGGCAAGAGGTCGGCGGAGGGCTGATGCCGCGCCAGGTCGATGCGGTCGCCGCCGGCGCGCGTGAGCTTGATGAAATGGCGCCGCTGCTCGGACTCGACCTCGCTGACCTCGCTGAAGAGACCGGCCCAGGCCACCCCGCCCGGACCCGACTCCCGCCGCAGGGCCGGCGCTCCGGGCAAACGCGGCTTCTGGGGCGGCGCGCTCTCCACGAAGGTGCCGCGACCCACCGTGGAGACCACGAAGCCGGCGTCCTCCAGGGCGCGGTAGGCTCGCACCACCGTGTTGCGGTGGGTGCCCAGGCGGACGGCCAGCCGCCGCGTGGGCGGCAGCCGAGCACCGGGGGCCAGGGCGCCGTTTTCGATGCGGCCGGCGATGGCGTCGAAGAGTTGTTGGTAGATCGGCGTGTGGGAGCCGAGGGCGAGGTCAATGGGTCCAATTTGGTCCATTTGGCACACTCCAAACAGCACGGACTCGAAGGCGAGCACCATGAATGGTCCAAGAATAGCGCCGATATCGAAGCAGAAAAGCGCCAACGCACCCAAAGCCCACAGCCCAATCAGTCCAAATAGCCGGCATAGGAGGTGCCAATCGGCCCCGCCCAGCCCTGCTCCCCGGGACCGATGTGGTGGTGCCGGCGCCCGTGGCTATCTCCCCATCGGCCCCCTGTGATGCCCATGCCGCCGATCACCCCGATAACCGCCGCCACCCTCACCCTGCTCGGACTCGTCGCCTGCCGCTCGGCCACCGACATCACCCGCAGCGACGACGAAGTCGAAGCCTGGGTAGCCGAGCAGAAGGCCCGGGAACGGCACAAAGAGCATGCGAGCCCGGGCTCCTCCCTGCCCCCGCCGCCGGCCGACGACAGCTCCCCGCGCCCGGCCGCGCCGCCTGCCACGCCGGCGCCGGCCACGACCGCCACCGGCCCCTGCTCGGCTGCCTGGTACGAGCACGTCGAGCACAGCCTGCACGTCGCCGACTCCGAGGGCCACGGTCCCGACCTGGGCTCGGCCGAGTGGAAAGCCACCGTGGAAAGGCGTCTCGGGGTCGACGCCGACCCCGCATTTCCGGAGCCCGGCACGGCCGCCTGGTGCAGCCGCGTCGACATATTGGTCGCCGAGCGCTCGCCCCCGCCGCGATGACGCCGTCACTTTTTTTGAAATTCTGCGAAACCGCGCGCGCCTGGGGCCGATAAGTGTCATCAAAGAGGCGGCCACATCGAGCCGCCCGAAAGGACGGCCATGCCCCAATCCGCGATGCCCACAAAGCGAGAACTCTTCGAGCGCCCCGACGCCTTTCTGGGACCGCTGCGCTGCGACCGCCAGGTCGAGGTGGACTACTGGGACCAGCTGCAGTCCTGGGCCAAGCCCTTCCTCGAGAGCCACTTCCCCGACGAAGAACTGGGCCTCACGCAGCTGCGCCGGCACTCGCTGCACTGTTTGGGCTCCATACCCTGGAGCGCCGACGAGATGCGAGATGAAAACTGGCAGCCCTGGAACCGGCGCTTCGACGGCAGCGCCATGGCCCTGATCGACGGCCGTCAGTACATGACCGTGGAGATCTGGTACTCGGGTTTTTACGAGCAGGAACACGCCCACTACTTCGCCGAGACCGTCTCGGCCTTCGTGACGTGGCTGGCGGCACAGGGTCGAATTCCGGCCGAGGCCGCAGAAACCTTCTGCACCGACATCGAGCGCGGCTTGCAGGAAGAGCAGGCCCGGGAGCCCGAGCCCGACTACGACTTCGAGGCCTTCGAACAGGCCGCCGCTCCCTTCGTCGCCGACCTGCGCCAGGGGCTCGACTTCCCCATGGAGCAGTGCCTCCTGGGCCAATCGCTCTACGTCGACGCCCTGCAGCAACTCGACGCCGACCCGCCGGAGACAGCGGACTTCAGCCAGATCGACTGCGAGCAGCTTTTGCACTTCACGGCGCGCCAGCTACCGCTGCTGGGACTCGAGGTCGACGACCTGGCCCAGACGACGATCGCCTGGCTGTGTTGGTTGGCCGCCTTCCAGATGATCACGGAAGCCGATCGCGAGCGCCTGATGGGGCAGGCCTTCTCCGTGCTGCGGGCGATGGACATCGACGACATCGAGTTGAATTGAGTCGAGCCTGCGTCCAACCGCTGCAGCGGCGGTGCTACCCTGGTGTGCCAGCAGGCACCAGCAGGAGCGGCGGATGGGCGACAGCGACGAGGTTTGGCCCGGCGGCATGCCGCGGCCGGGGCAGCGAGCCGAGCGCTCGCGTCGGGTCGAAGCCCGCGATATCGAGCGCTTCACCGAGGTCAGCGGCGATCGCAATCCCCTGCACTGCCACGCGGCGCTCGCCCGCCGGACGCGCTTCGGCGAGATCCTGGGCCAGGCCGGCAAAACCAGCGCCATCCTCAACGCGCAGGTAGCCGGAGACCTGCCGGCCCGGGCATGACCCAGCCGGCGGCCCCTGCGGAAAGCACGCGACCGACCACACGGCTGCGCACTGCGGCGCTGACCACGGTGGCGATGCTCGCCTTCGCCGCCAACTCCATCCTCTGCCGCGCCGCCCTCGGCGGGGCCAAAATCGACGCCGCCAGCTTCTCCGGCGTGCGCCTGCTGTCGGGTGCGCTGGTGCTGGTCGCGCTGCTCGGCTTCACCGGCGGCAGCCCCCTACCCCGCGGCGGCAGCTGGCTGGCGGCGGCGATGCTCTTTCTATACGCCGTGCCGTTCTCCTTTGCCTACGTCAGCCTGGCCACCGGCACCGGCGCCCTGATCCTCTTCGGCGCCGTGCAGGCCACGATGCTGGTGGCCGCCCTGCGCAGCGGCGAACGCCCCCATCCCCTGCAGTGGCTGGGCCTCCTGTTAGCGATCTTTGGCCTCATCTACATGGTGCTGCCGGGGGTGTCTGCGCCACCACTGCCGGGCGCCGCGCTGATGGCCGTGGCCGGCATCGCCTGGGGCCTGTACACGCTGCGCGGCAAGGGCGTCGGTGACCCGCTCCAGGAAACCGCCGCCAACTTCACACGCAGCCTGCCTTTCGTGCTCGTGCTGGCGGTACTGACCTATCGGGACGCCCAGCTGACCCCGGGCGGCCTCAGCCTGGCCATTGCCTCGGGCGCGCTGGCCTCGGGCCTGGGCTACGCGATCTGGTACAGCGCCGTGCCCGGGCTGACCAGGACCGCTGCCGCCAGCGTACAGCTCACGGTACCCGTGATCGCGGCCCTGGGTGGCGTCGTCTTCATGTCCGAGCGCATCACCCTGCGATTGACCATCGCCAGCTCCCTGATCCTCGGCGGCGTGCTGCTGGCGCTGCTCGCCTCCCGGCGCACGCGATAACCGACAAACCTCAAAGAATCCCCAGCACCGCCTCCGGAGGTCGGCCCACCGCCGCGCGCTTGTCCTTCACCACGATGGGGCGCTCGATCACGCTCGGGTTTGCGACCATGCGCTCGATCAACTCATCGCGCCCGAGTTCCGGATCGTCGAGCCCGGCTTCCTTGTAGGCCGCCTCACCCTTGCGCATCAGCTCACGCGGCTCCTTGCCGAGCATCTTCAGGATAGCGTCGAGCTGCTCAGCCGTGGGTGGCTGCTTCAGGTACTCGACCACCGTGGGCGTCAGGCCGCGCTCCTCGAGCAGCGCCAGGGTGCCACGCGACTTGGAACATCGGGGGTTGTGATAAATCGTCAAGCTCATCGGACTTCACTCCATTCGGGCGTCGGGCGCAGGGACTTCCGAAACGGCCCGCGGCGCGCCCCGAGGTGTACACGCACCGGGCAAGACCGACAATTGCCTTCGGTCGGGGCCCGCCCCCGGCTACGATGCGCCCGTGCCGAAAGCCGAGAAAAGCCCGCTGCGCGCCTTCTTCGACATCCGGCGCGAGGAGTTGCCCGATGCGATCATGATGTTCAGCTATTTCCTGCTGGTCATCACGACCTTCTGGGTGCTCAAGCCCCTGAAGAAGTCCCTCTTCATTTCGCACTACGACGTCACCGGCCTGGACCTTGTTGCGCTGCACCTGAGTGCCGCCCAGACCGAGCTGCTGGCCAAGGTGCTGAACCTGGTGGTCGCCTACTTCGCCACCACCGCCTTCAGCGCCCTGAGTTCGCGCTACCACCGCCAGCAGCTGACCCACATCTTCAGCACCGGCTTCATCGGCGCCTTCCTGCTCTTCGCCTGGCTCCTGCTCGAGCCGGGCTCGGTGTCGGTATGGACCTTCTACCTGCTGGGCGACCTCTACAGCACCCTGATGGTGGCCACCTTCTTCGTCTTCCTCAACGACATTGCCACCCCCGACTCCGCCAAGCGCACCTACGGCGTCATTGGCCTGGGCGGCGTGGTCGGCGGCATGCTGGGCTCGATGGCGCTGGCGAGCCTGATCCAGCGCGTGCCGCTATGGGCCTGGCTCTTGGGATGCTGCCTGATCATGGTGGCGATCATGGTGATCGCCGCCGCCGTTGGACGCCGCCATCCTCGCCGTGACGACGCACGCGCCAGCGCATCCACGGCGAGCAAGGCCAACGAAGCAGGCGGCAACCCGGCCTTCGACGGCGCGCGCCTGGTGCTGCGCTCGCGCTACCTGCTGGCCATCGTCGGCATCGTCGCCATCTACGAGATGGTCTCCACCATCCTCGACTTCCAGTTCAGCGCCACCCTCTCCCACTACCTGGACGGCAACGCCATCCGCGACCACCTCACCCTGGTCTTCGCCATCATGAACGGCACCGCCTTCGTGGTGCAGCTCTTGATGACCAGCTACGTGATGAAACACTGGGGTCTTCGCACCGCACTGCTCGTGCTGCCGGCCACCACTCTGCTGGCTTCGGTGGGTTTTCTCGCGCTACCGATCCTGTGGATGGGCAGCCTGATCCCGACCCTGGACGGCGCCTTTTCCTACTCCGTAAACCAAAGCGCCAAGGAATCGCTCTACATCCCCACCACCCGCGAGGAGCGCTACAAGGCCAAGGCCTTCATCGACATGTTCGTGCAGCGCTTCGCCAAGGCGCTGGCGGTCGTGCTGAGCCTGGGCTTGACGCTGCTGGTGGCCGATTTCGCTGGCGTGCGCTGGCTGTCGCTGGTGACGCTGGTGCTGATCGGCATCTGGAGCGTGTTGGCCCGTTACGCCGGCACCCACTTCGACGACCTGGCGCTGGAAGCAGAAGCGACGGCCGAGACGGGCTCTCCCGACGAGCGGTAGCGGACCTCGGCCGGCCGACCGCTCCGCGACTGGTGTCAAACGAGCGTGCGTGGGTCCCGGAGCGCCGTGACCCCGCGTGGGACAGCCGAGGACAGAACTCAACCAACGGTTTCGATCCATCCCGCCCGTCGTTGGTGCGGAGGATGCCTTCATACTCACTTCGGTCAAGGGGCGTGCTCGCCATACTCGCCGTGCTCGCAGCGCCTTCGGCGCCGCTGTCCGCGCCGCTGCCGATCGCTTCGGTCGAGGACTTCGACGAGTTGACGCGGAGCGCCCCACCGCCGTTGCCGGTGGACTTCGGGGCCGCCTGGTGCGGGCCCTGCCGCATGGTCGCGCCCGAACTGCAGAAGCTGGCGGAAGCCAGCCGCGGCTCGCTGATCGCGGCCAAGGTCGACACCGAGGCGCTGCCGGCACTGGCCGCCCGCTACGGCATTCACTCCATCCCGACGCTGATGCTCTTCCGCGATGGCGCCATGGTGCAGCAGGTGGCCGGCGCCATGGGCGCGGCCCAGATCGAAGCGCACTTCGGGCTCGCCGCCTGACGCCCCCCAAACTCCCCTGGCCTCTTCCGGCGACGATGGCGTAGCGTTCGAACATGCTGCGCCCGTCGCGTGCAACCGCCGTCGCCCGCGGGGTTCTGCCAGGGGCGCTGCTGCTTTCGTTGCTGTGGGCGCTGAGCCAGGGCCAAGCTGCGCTCGCACAGCCGCCGCGTACCTCGTCGCTGAGCTGGGTGCGGCTGCCAGGGGCCGAGTCGTGCATCTCCACCCAGCAGCTGGCTGCCCTGGTGGAGCGGCGCATCGGACGGCGCGCGTTTGTCTCGGCCTCCCAGGCCGACATCTCCCTGGAAGGCCGCGTCGAACGCAAGGACGCGCGCTGGCAGGTCACGCTGGTGCTCAGCAATCGGCACGGCACCATCCTGGGCGAGCGGCGGCTGCAGGCCGAGGGCGACGATTGCTCAGTGCTCGAAGCCTCGCTGGTGCTGGTGATCGCCATCGCCATCGACCCCGGCGCCACGCTGCCGGCCGTGCGCGGGCCCGGCGACGCGCTATCCGCGGAGGCCGAGACCATGCTCTCGCAGCTGGACCTGCCCGAGGCCGATGACGAGGAGTTGCTCGCCCAACTCACCGTGGCCGACCCGGATGCCAGCGGCGCAGCGGACGATTCGGAGGCCGAGTCGCGCAGCGAAGCCACACGAGAAAGGCGGGAGCCTCCAGGGCCACAGACCGCGCCCGCCGGGGCTGCGACCGGCGCCCGCGCAGGAGCGTTCCGGTTTTCGCTGGGAGCCGAGCTGGGCCTGGGCGCCCTGCCCAGCGTCGCTGGAGGCGCCCGCCTGCGGCTCGGCTACTTCGGTGCCAAAACGCTGGCGCCGGAGCTGCGTGGGAGCCTCACGCTGCAGCAGTCGCAGGATGTGGGTGAAGGCCGCATCCTCACGCGGCTGTGGTCGTTGGGCGCGGCGCTTTGCCCGCGGCTGCTGGGCGAGCACGGGGGCCACCATGTGCAGCTCTGCGGCGCCGCCGTGGTCACGGCCCTCGAGGCCGCGGGGCGAAATTTCGCCCAAAACGACGAGGGCCGCCTGCTGTGGACAGCCCTGGCCCTGGGTCCCACCGGGCGCCTCGCCTTCGGCGGGCTGTGGCTACACCTGGGCGCCGAGCTCAGTCTGCCCCTGTCGCTCCCGTCGCTCCACGTCCAGAACGCCGAGATGCGACCGGTGCGAGCCCACCGGCCCTCCGGCCTTGGCCTGCAGTTGGAAGCGGGCGTGGGCTTGGCACTCGATTGAAGCCGGAATTTTTTTGAAAATGGTGCTGTGCTATGGGCACCCAAAAGGTGAAGACGAAGGAACGCGAGCTGGAAGCATCATCGGTCGGAACGGCTGCAACGCCGCTGGTGGCGCCTGAGGACCGGGCACAGAGCACGGCCCCGGATGCGCAGCAGTTCACCGAGTTGTTCACACGCGCTGCACCGCGGGTGCTGCGCGTGCTGCGCCGCTTCGGCGTGCGCGAGTCGGATCTGGACGACCTGTGTCAGGAGGTCTTCGTCGTGGTGTACCGCAGTCTTGCCCAGTTTCGAGGTGACTCCAGCATCGACACCTGGATCTACGGCATTGCTGCACGCAAGGCCATGGCCCACCGCCGGCGCAAGCACGTGCGCGACGAGGTCACCCTGGAACCTGAGCAGGTGCCCGAGGTGGGCGCCGAACAAAGCCGCGGGCTGGAGCAACGCGACGCGCAGGCGACGCTCTCTGCCCTGCTCGACCGCCTCGACGACGGCAAGCGCCAGGTCTTCGTGCTCTATGAACTCGAGCAGCTGGGCATGAAAGAGGTGGCGGCGGCCATGGACCTGCCCCTGCACACCGCCTACTCGCGCCTGCACGCGGCGCGCAAACAGCTCACGGCCCACGCCCGGCGGCTGCGCAACCTGGGAGCTGAGGCATGATGGGGCAGCCTCCAGGGGACCTAGAGGATCCGCCGCGTTGGTCCGAGGGGGGGGTCGAAAGCGGGGTCGAAAGCGGGGTCAGCGGGGTCGAAAGCGGGTTCGAGGCGCCCCAGGAGCTTTCGGCATTGCTGCGCGACGAGCTGCAGCGGGGACAGGCCACTGTGCAACTCGGAGGCCAAGAGGCGCGCCTGCAAGCGATCTTGCAGGGCGTCGGCGCCCAGGTGGGGCGACCGGAGCTGGGCCAGACGCCCCTGGCGCAGCCGGTCACGGCATCCAGCTGGCTGGGCGGCAGCGGCGCCAAGCTGGGGGCAGCGCTGGGGGTGCTGGCGCTTTTGGGAGCGGGGCTGTGGCTTGCGCGCGGTGGCGAGCGCGACGCCACGTTCCCGGCGGCAGCCGAAACCCCAGCGCCGCCGACCGCGCTGCAGGCCGCTGTCCCGAAGCTGCCCGAGCCCGAACCGACGCTGGCGGCACCGGAGCCCACACAGGCCCAAGTGCCCGAGCCGGCCGAGATCGAGCCCGCGAGGGCCGAGCTCCAGAAGCGCACCCGACCCGCCCGCAGACCGGCGCCACCGCCCGACCCCGCCGCCGAGCTGGCGCTGCTCGAGCAGGCGCAACGCGCCATGGCGAGCTCCCCCGGGCGCACGCTTTCGCTGGCCCAAGAGCACAAAAAGCTCTACCGCCACGGCCAGTTCCAGCAGGAACGCGAGATGCTCGCCATCGAGGCCCTGCTGCGCCTGGGCGAGCAGCGCAACGCCGAGCTGCGCGGGCGCCGCTTCGAGAAGGCCTTCCCGCGCTCGAGCCACGTGCCCCGCCTCAGGCAGCTTTTGGCCTCGGACCACGGCCCGCGCTGAAGATTCCGGGCTGCTGCGGACGAATTCGACAATACTGACAGCCGATGGCTCCGCGCTCGCTCGTCCTCGCGCTATCGCTCGCCGGCTGCGGTCTCGGCCCCCTCGCCTGCTCGGGCTCGGTAACCGTCGGCCACGCCTGCCCCCCCGAAGGCTGCGACAGCGCGTTCGCCGCCAGCGTCATCGACGACCCCAAGTGGCCCGATCTGCCCATGCCTGAGCAATGCGGCTTGCAGCTACCCTCCACGGGAGAGCGCGTGGAGGCCAATGGCGAGCTCGACAGCTGCATGATCTTCAGCCTTCATGCCCTCGGCGGCGGCTCGGCCCCCGTCTATCTCACGCGTATGCAGATCGTGATGACCCCCTTCAGCCATCACGTCGACGTGCGCATGACCGCCGACGCCGTCGATCTTCCCGACGGACCGGTGCCCTGCGACGCGGCCTGGTCGAGCCCAGCACGTTGGATCCCGTTGATGACCGCGCGCGGCGAAGAAGACGACTGGGATCTCAGCGCCGCGCCCTACGTCGCCAGCAGCCACTACCGCGTATTGGTCAACCACCACTACAGCAATAACTCCGATCGCGCGCGCGACGATGTGGGCTTCAAGCTCAACCTCTACTGCGATCGACAGCTGCCCAATCCCGTCAGCCAGGCCTTTAGCTTCGAAAATCGCCAGCAGCGCCTGGTGCAACCCGGCACCGCAGAGACCCTGGCCGGCACCTGCGACTTCGACCGCAGCGTGATCATCACGCGCCTCTACCGCCGCACCCATCGCATCGTGGCCTACCGCGCCGGCCTCGTGGGCGAGGCCGATTGGCTGTGGGTCAGCGGCGACAGCACCGGCAAGTTGTCGCTCGACCCCGATCCACCGCTCACGCTCACGGCCGGCCAGGGCCTGCGCTGGGAGTGCGACTACGAGAACACCTCCGATCTGGCCTTCCAAATCGGTGGCGGCGCCTCCGACACCTGTTCGCTGCTCGGTATCTACCAGCTGCCCGACGGCCGGCCCGATCCGGTGCCGGCCACCTGCACCCTAGCGCCGCGGTGAATCAGGGATCGAGGCTCTCGCAGACGTAGTCCTCGGTGTTGCCGCAGCTCTGGTCGTTCCAGTCGGCGTTGGAGACCTCGTTCATGCGCGCGCAGTAGCCGCTGGTGCTGCTGGGCTCGCCGCTATTCCACTTGGAGTAGAGGCCGCCCGAACCCTGGGCGCAGAGGGTGCCGTTGGCGCAGGTGCTGCTGCCGCCGGAAGTGCCGCTCCAGAACTGATCGCCGTTGTCGGACCAGACCCAGGTGCCGCCACCCGAGTCGCGGGCGCCGATCCAGCTGTCGTTGGAGATGTGACTGCGCACAAAGGCGTTTTCGTTGGCGTCATCGATGCGCACCAGATCCATGCCCCGCGACATGCAGATGGCGCGGGCGTTGGCCCAGCTGTTGTTCGAGGTGCAGAACCAGTAGCCGTGGCCGCTGTATTGCTGCAGGCTGCCGCAACTCGAGTGGGGTTGGTCGCAGGCATCGCGGCGGCCACAGGTACCGGCGCCGTCGCATTGGGTGTTCAAGAAGCAGCCGGAGTCGCTGCAGGTGGTGCCGGCGCTGGGCGGCGAGGCGTCGCCGACGCAGCCGCAGGCGTCGGGCTGGGTCTTGTTGGGGTCGGCCGGGCAGTTGTCGATGCAGTCGGGGGTGCCGTCGCCGTCACTGTCGGTATCCGCCACCGAACAGCCGCATACGCCGGGCACCAGCTTGGGGTCGTCGGGACAGGCGTCGAGGGGCATTTCGCAGACGTAGTCCTCGCTGTTGCTGCAGCCCAGGTCGCCCCAGCTGGCCGCAGAATTTTCGCTCATATAAGCGCAGGCGTTGCTCGAGTTGTCGGGCTCACTAGCGGCCCAGTTGGAATAGAGCCCGCCCGAGCCCTGAGCGCATGAAGTGCCGTTGGCACAGGTGCTGCTGCCGTTGTCGTTGCCGCTCCAGAACTGGTCGCCGTTATTCGACCATGTCCAGCTGCTGCCGGAGAGGGAGCCGCCGATCCAGCTGAGATTGCTGATGTGGCTGCGCACGAAGGCGTTTTCGCCCGCGTTGTCGATGCGCACCAGCTCGCCACCGGGCACGCTCTGGCAGATGGCGCGGGCGTTCTGCCAATTCTGATCGTTGGTGCAGAACCAATAGCCGCTGGCATCGCCGCCGCCGTAGCGATAGAAGCTGCAGCTGCCGCCCACCGGCGCGCACTGGCTGGGGCTTCCGCAGTTGCCACCGCCGTCGCATTGATTGTTTGCGGGGCACAGGCCGTCGGTGCAGGAGGTGCCGGCGGTGGCGGGCGCGTCGCTGGGGCAGCCGCACTGGCCCATCACCGAGCGGTCGGTGTCGAGGGGGCAGCCGTCCATGCAGTCCATCACCCCGTCGCCGTCGGTGTCGGGGCTGGTGTGGGTGCACACGCCGGCGCTGCAGACGTCGGCTGTGCAGCTGTCGCCGTCGCTGCTGCAGGCGGTTCCGTTGGACTTGCTGCTGTAGCCCAGGGCGCTCGTGCTGGAGTTGCAGCTGCGGCACTCGTTGCTCGGGTCCACGCTGCCGGCCGCGACGCAGGCGCCGTCCACCAGGCAGCCATTGCCGCAGGGTGAGCTGGAGCGCAGCTGCCGCGAGGCGATGGGCTCGGTGGGCGTGCAAGTGCTGCCGCCGCCAGCGCAGTAGTAGACGTGCATGCCGGCGGCGGAGCCGTTGTCCATGCCGTGGTGCAGGCGGATGCTGTAGATGCCGCCGCCGACATTGAAACACTGGGTCTGGCCGTCCTGTACGGGCACGGTGGCGCCGTTGAAGAAGACCGAAGTGCAGCCTTCGTCACCACCGGGGGCCACCGCGAAGCAGTGCTGGCCGGAGTCGGGGAGATTGATGAAGCCCTGCCAGTCGGCCTGCCAGCTGGAATCGCAATTGGACCAGGCCGGCTCGAAACCGTAGGCCGCGTCGCAGATGTTGTCGGGGGCGTTGTCCCAATCCCAGCCGGAATACTGGTCTTTCTGCTCCTGGATGCTGCGTTCCATGCAGCTATCGACCTTGGCCAGGGTGTCGTAGTCGGCGCACTCCACGTTCGAGATCAGGCCCGAGTTGCAGGTATTGACCTGGCGCACGTTGAAACCGTTGAAGATGTTCTTGTCGGTCCAGGGATCGTCGTCGCCGTCCTCGTCGCAGTCGTAGAGGCTGTCGCCGTCGGCGTCGTCGTAGGAGGCGCCACAGCCGCAGACGCCGGGCTCGGTGCGGCCGGGATCGGCGGGGCAGTCGTCGGCGCAGTCGGAGGTGCCGTCGCCGTCGCTGTCGGTCTCCACCTCGCCGCAACCGCAGTCGCCGGGGTCGGTCTTGGCCGGGTCGCCGGGACAGCCGTCGGCGCAGTCCATGACGCCGTCGCCGTCGCTGTCGGTAGTGCTCTCGGCCACGCCGCAGCCGCAGACACCCGGGTCGGTCTTGGCCGGGTCGTTACGGCAGCCGTCGTTGCAGTCGAGGGTGCCGTCGGAGTCGCTGTCGATGTCGCTGACGCCGCAGCCGCAGACGCCCGGGTCGGCCTTGAGCACATCGCTCGGGCAACCGTCGACGCAGTCGGCGGTGCCATCGCCATCACCGTCGGCGCTGTTGTCGGTGACGCCGCAGCCGCAGACGCCCGGGTCGGTCTTGAGCGAGTCGGTGGGGCAGCCGTCCTGGCAGTCGGGTACGGGGTCGGTGTCGCTGTTGGTCTCGGGCACGCCGCAGCCGCAGACCCCGGGCTCGCTCTTGGCCGGGTCGTCGGGACAGCCGTCAACCTGGCAGACACCGCTCTCGCACAGCCCGCTCTCGCAATCGCCGTCGACGACGCAACCCGAATCATCAGGACACGGAGGGCAGTCGGGGCCGCCGCAGTCGGTGCCGGTCTCGAAGCCGAGCTTCATGCCGTCGCTGCAGTCCGAGGTGCTGTCGGCCGTCATGCCCGCCATGCCCATCATGCCGGCCGTGTCGCCCGTGCCACCCGCTCCGGAGCTGCCCGAGCCGCCGCCCTGACCGCCGCTCGCGGAGCTGCCCGTGGTGCCCGAGGCGCCGGTCTGCGAGGCACCGGAGCCGCTGGCGCCCACGCCATCGGTATCCCGTTCAGCCGTGCTGCCCTGGGCGCAGGCCCCCAGCAGAACCGCCAACGCCCACGGGCCCATGCCCCGCGCCACACCAAGACCCGCCGATGGCCCGTCCAGCCACCTAGAAACCGTTGTCCACATCACTACCTCACCGACTTACGGGCTCTGCTGGCGCGGTCGCAGCTCGGAACGCAAGCACGCTCCGACACACCTCAAGCCGCGGCCACCATAGCAGAAGCTTGGGACGTTCGCGAAGTGGTATGAAGTAGCGCCGTATTGGGAATTTTTCTGCGCAGTTTGGGCGGGGACCTTTGCGCGCGGCGCCGGTCAACGCGCCACGTTCTGCATCTGCTGCTTGAACTCGTCCATGTTCGAGTGGGTCTGTCGGCGCGACTTGCGCATCTCTTCGATGGCTTTCATGTCGTCTTCGCCGCCGCCCATCTCCGTGCGCTGCATCAGCTCTTGCTGCGGACGCTCTTCATCACGGGTGGTCAGTGCTTGCCTGGCCTTTTCGAGATCGAGCTTGTCGGACTCGTCGATGATCACGGGGTTGCCGTCCGCGTCGCGCAACTCGATTTTTTGGGCGTCGGCATCCCGCTCCGGATCGATCGCCAACCGCACCGTGCGGTAGGGCCCGTAGAGACCAGCCAGGGACAACAGCATCATGACCAGGCTGAGTAGAGCGTTGCCCCCCATGTCGCGCAGGCCCCGTAGCATTCCGAAAATCGACAGCGCGAAGAAGAATCCCGCCCCCACCCAGGGCAGCACGCGCCTTGCCAACGACTCCAGCGGGCCCAGTCCGGCGCCCGGCACCACATAACCCACAGCCAACACGCACACGCAGATTGCAGTCAACTGCAGCGAGATATTGACCGGTCGCCACATGGTGGGCTTGAGCTGGATCTGCACCGCCCACACCTTGACCATGGCGATGAGCGAGAGGATCGCGATGCCGGCCACCGAAAAGGTCGTGCGGGAATCCTCCGCGAGCTGCTCGGGCGAGGGCGGCCGCCGCATCAGGATGGGAATCGCCAACAGCAACAGCAGGGCAAAGAGCAGCATCAAAACCGTGTTGACCAATGCGCGGAAACGGCTGCGCCTGGGCTGGATGATGACGATGGGCACCGGCTTTGGCTTGGCCGCGGGGCCGCGTGCCTTCAAGACCGCGCCGACCTTGGTCGACTCGTCTTCGTCTTCTTCGTCTTCGTCTTGATCGCCGCGGCCGGTCGCGTCGTCGGCGCTGGCGAGCTGCGCTGAGCGTGCGAAGAAGCCACCGAGCGAGCTGCGGCGCTTTCTCGGACTCGAGTCGGCGTCGCCAGTGGGCGGCTCGGGACGAGTGGCGTCGTCGTCGGCGCCCTTCTGCCCGACCGAATCGAGTCCCTCGAGGGGCAGGAAGGCCGCGGCCAGCTCGGCCGTGCGGATCTGCCCACGCGGCTTGCTGCGCGGGCGCACCTCGGAAACCGATTCGTCGCCGTCGGCTGGGCCGGGCGCTTCGGCATCTGAAGCCAGGGTCTCGGCCAGCGCCCCGTCGTCGCCGACCGAGGCGGCCATCGTGTCAGCGAGCGCGTCACCGGCATCTGAAGCCAGGGTCTCGGCCAGCGCCGCGCCTCCAGCCTCCGACGCCAGGGTCTGCGCGAAGGCATCGCCCGAGGCATCCCCGCCCGGCTCCGACGGCTGCTGCGCTGGCAGGCCGGTCATCGTCTCCTGCAAGGCCAGCTCGTCGTCGCTGACCCTGCCGGTCTGGCGCCGAGATGTGGCGGAAATCGCCGAACCCTCTCCCTCGAGCCGACGCTGCATGGCGACCAGGGCCGTCTGCAGGGGCGCGGGGCTCGAGGGACGGCGCGCCGGATTGGACGCCAGACACTCGACCAGCGCCTGACACAGCTCGGCCGGCAGCTTCGTGAAGAGAGGCTCCATGGCGGCCTTTAACTCTGCGTTGCTGGTCCCGGCTTGGCGGCGACCGGTCAGGATTTCCAGGGCGAGCAAGCCCAGGCACCACAGGTCACCGCGGGGGTCCGGTGGACGCCCGTGGCCGCGGCGCTCGGGCGGCGTGACCCGGGCCTGCACACGGCTGGAAGCCGAAGAGCCGACGAAGCCGACGATGCGCGGCACCAGCCGGCCGTCTTCGCGCGCCACCAATACGTGCTCGCGATCGAGGCGACCGTGTACGAGCTTTTGACCGTGGGCGGCGGCGAGCGCGTCGCAGATCGGCAACAGCACCTCGACGGCGGTGCGCGCGATGGCCTCGGGCCCCAGCGCCAGCACGCATTCCGAAAGCCGCTGACCGTCCGGATATTGCTCCACCACGTAGGGAATGCCGGTGTCATCGGTCTCGATGGCGAGGACGGCTGCGATGGCGGGATGGGCCAGCTCGCGCAGGGCCTTGGGCACGGCGAGAAAGCGCCCCGCTGAGTCGGGGCGCAGGGCGTGCTCGGGGCGCAGGATGCGCACGGTGACGTCGTGGCCACCGCGCAAAGCGCGGGCGTGGTAGCTCTCGCTGAGCCCGTCGCCCTCGATGCGCTCGTGCAACTCGTAGGCGCCGTTGAGCGTCTCACCCGAGCGGGCATCCGTGGCTGGATTCACCCTTCCATAGTCTCAGAGATGGGGCAGCCGGCCAAGACGCGGCCAGGACAGCGGCCGCCCTTTCGGGACCTCCAAACCGTTGGTTGAGGCATCACCGAGCTGGCGCTGGTGCCGCCATCGTTGACCCGCAGCAACTGGCAAGATGGTGATGACGTCGCGCAAAGACGGCGCCGATAGGCACGAGGTGCCCTGCACGACCTCCCGTGGTATCAATTGAAGCGCATGAGCCGAGCGGCCGCACAGGGTAAGGCAACCTACCAGGATGTGCTCGATGCTCCCGAGCATCTGGTGGCCGAGCTGATCGACGGCGAGCTGTGGACCCAGCCGCGCCCGTCCGGCCCCCACGCCGAAGCCGCCTCCGTGCTGGGCATGGATCTCGGCGGCCCCTTCCACCGCGGCCGCGGCGGCCCGGGGGACTGGATCATCCTTTACGAGCCCGAGCTACACCTCGGCGCCGACGTGCTGGTGCCGGACCTGGCGGGATGGCGCCGGCAGCGCATGGCCTCTGTGCCGGACGCCCCCTACTTTGAGCTCGCCCCCGACTGGGCCTGCGAAGTGCTATCGCCGGCAACGGCCCTGCGCGATCGGCGCCGCAAGCTTCCGCTCTACGCCAGCCATCGCGTGGCCCACATCTGGCTCGTCGACCCCGGCGCTCGCAGCGTCGAGGTCTTCCGGCTCGACGGCGACGGCTATCGCTTCGTGGTGGCCCGGGGCGAGTCCGATCGCTGCCGACTCGAGCCCTTCGACGCCATCGAGCTGGAGCTGGCCGCACTCTGGGGGCAGGCGGGCGAGGGCGAATAGCGCTGCGCCCCCCTGATTTCGCGCAGCAGCACCGCGCCATTTTCCTCGCGCCTACCGGTACCCAGGCTAACCTTGGTGCTGTGCAACGCATCGCGATCATCGGCAGCTCCGGCGCCGGCAAGAGCACGCTGGCCCGGGAGCTGGGGCGGCGGCTTTCGCTGCCCCACCTCGAACTCGACAGCCTCTTTCACCAGGCCGACTGGCAGCCGCTGGCGCGCGAGCAATTCGAGACTCGTATCGACGATTTCGTGGCCGGACCGGGCTGGGTCGTGGACGGCAACTACGTCAACCATGGCGCCGGGCCGCGGGTCTGGAAACGGGCCGATACCATCCTCTGGCTCGATCTTCCGCGCGCCACCGTCATGCGCCAGCTCATCGGCCGCACGCTCGTGCGCGGCATGCTCGGAACCGAACTCTGGAATGGCAACCGCGAGCAGCTGCGCAGTCTCCTCAAACGCGACCCCGAGGAAAACGTGGTGCTTTGGTCCTTCACCCAATTCCACCACATCCGCGAACGCTACGCGTTGATGGCCCGCGATGGGACCTGGGCGGGCCTTTCGGTCTACCGCTTGCGCTCGCGGCGCGAGATCGAAGACTTTCTGCACACTCGTGCGGCGGCCGTGCGTTTGGCATAGCAGGGGCGCCCAGCGGCGCGGAGTACGAAGATGCCCGGCGGGAGTACTTCCAGAATTTACGTGACAGCGCCCGCATTCAGCACACGGGCCTGCCCGTCGAGCCGTAGCTCGTCCAGAGGCATGATCGAGTAGAGCCCCCGACCCACACGCGGCTCGGAAAGCGTCAGCCGGGCGTAGAAGCCCGTTCGGTCGCGGCGCTCGAGCACCGCGGGGAACGCGCAGCCCAGCTGCCCGCAGACTCGCCGAAACGTGGCCTTCAGGGCTGGATCAGCACCGGTTTGAAGACGACGGGAAAGCGCAGCTCGGAGCGACCGCGCGCTTCGGGCAGGCGAAAGGCCTCCGCCACCCGGCGCACGCAGCGCTTCAACTCCGGCGAGCCCTCGCCCGCGATGGTCACGCCCGTGACGCGTCCGGCGGGCGAAGCGCTCAGCTGAACATCGAGGCGCACGGCCTGTGGGGCCGGGGCGTCCGGCTGCTCCAGCAGCGTGCTGGCGACCACGTCCTGGTAGCACTGCTGCAGCTGTCCCTGGTGCGCGTTCAGGATCGGCGCGAAAAGGTCGCCGCCGATGCGCTCGGGCAGCTCGGGCTCGGCAGTGGGGGCTTGCAGCTCGCCTTCGGCTAGGTTCTTTTCGGACGTAGCCGCCGCTGCGCGCGGCTCCGAGCCCGCGCTGCCGGCGGCTTCGGCTGCTTCGGCCAGTGGCGGCGCGGCGCCGACTGCAGCCTCGGCGGCGCCATTCATGGCCGCCTGAGCGACTGCGACTTCCGAACCGGGCGCGGCCCGGCGCGCGAAGGCCGCCCAACCCGCGGCGCCGACCGCCAACATCGCCAGCAATCCCGCCGCCAGAATCCACGGCGGCGTGCCGGCCGGCTCGGGAGGTGGTGCCGGGCTGGCCATGACGGCCGCCGCCGGACGCGGCACCCCGCGTGTGGGCGTGAGCGCGCTGCGCAGGGCCTCGGCCATCAGCCCCGCGCTCTGCCAGCGGCGCTCGAGATCCTTCTTCATGGCGCGCTCGACGATGGTCACCAGCCGCGCCGGCAAATCGGGACGCACGGTGGAAAGCGGGCTGTGCTCCTCGGTGGCGATGGAAATGATCAGCGCCTGCACACTGTCGCCGTCAAAAGGCGGCCGACCGGTCAGGGCGCGGTACATCACCGCACCCACGGCCCAGATGTCGGAGCGCGCATCCACCCGCTGACCACGGGCCTGCTCCGGGCTCATGTAGAGCGGCGTCCCCAGCACCGCGCCCTGGCGCGTGAGGTTCGGGTTGGACTCGCCGTCGTTCAAAAGGCCCGCGACACCGAAGTCCAGCAACTTGACCCTGTGTTTGACGCCGTCGCCACTCGGCAAAAAGATGTTGTCGGGCTTGATGTCGCGGTGCACGAAGCCAGCCTGATGGGCCGCCTCCAGAGCCTCGAGCAAGGGAACCGAAAGGGCGCCGAGTTCCGCCGGTGGCAGCGGGCCGCGGTCGAGGCGGTCGCCCAGGGTCTCGCCCTCGAGCAACTCCAGCACCAGGTAGAGCGAACCATCGGTGTCGTAGCCGCCGTCGAGCACCTCGACGATGCCCCCGTGGCCGATCGTCGAGGGCGCGCGGGCCTCGCGTACGAAGCGCTCGGCGGCCTGGGTGGAGCGGGCGAAGCTCGGGTGCATCAGCTTCACGGCCACGCGACGCTTGGTAAAGTGGTGCTCGGCCGCATACACCGCCCCCATGCCGCCGCTGCCGAGCAGGCGTTCGAGCACGTACTTGCCGGCGATGGTCTCGCCCACCCGCTCTTCTGCCGCGACATCCGCCATGGGGTGACGGCGATCCTATCATGGGCGGGTCGCTGGCAAGCACCCGCAGCCGGTGGCTGCTCCATGCGTGCGGCCCAATCCACCACGACGGCACCACCAGTGCAGCAATTGGGCCGCAGCTGTGAGAAAACGCCCCCGTGAACAACAACGACGTCCTGCGCCGCCTTCGCTACGCCCTCGATCTGGAGGACTCCAAGATGGTCGAACTCTTCGGCCTCGGTGGCCAGACGGTAACCGACGCGCAGGTGAACGCTTGGCTCAAGCGCGACGAGGACCCGGACTTCCAGGTCTGTGCCGAAGCGCTCTTCGCGGCGTTCCTCAACGGCCTGATCGTCGACCGCCGCGGCCCCCGGCAGGACGCCCGCCCGCCCGCGGTCGACCCCATCAACAACAACACCATCCTGATGAAGCTCAGGATCGCGCTCGACCTGCAGGGCGACCGCCTGCTGGCGTTGATCGAGCTGGGAGGCCACAAGCTCAGCAAGCACGAGCTGAGCGCGTTCTTCCGCAAGCCGAGCAACAAGCACTACCGCCAGTGCCGGGACCAGGTGCTCCGCAAGTTCCTACGCGGCCTGCAGCTCGAGCTGCGCGGAACCGCACCGAGCGATTGACGGCCGCACGCCTGGCACGCGGCCGACGACCTGCGCGCAAACCTTGCAGAGCGGATCTCATGCCTCAGGCGAGCAGCGTGCTTAGCTCCGAGTCAAAGTACCCAGCTTCGGTTTCACCCAACGCGATGGTCTCCGCCAACAGGTGGGGCCGGGTGTAGTCCCAGCGGTCGATCGGCGTGGGGCGCGTGGGCGCGATGTAGAGACGAGCCCCCGCACGACCGGTCACGCCGTCGGGATAGGGCCGCGTGAGCAGCACCAGGTGCCGGTCGGCGTCCGGGTGGGACTCGACCAGGAAGAGCGGGGCGTTGTCGACCATGCCGCCGTCGAGCAAGCGCCGGCCGCCGTATTCGCCGACGGGCGTGAAGGGGGGCGTCGCAGCGGATGCCAGCAGCAGATCCCCGAGCTGCTCGGGCGTCTCGCACTCGCGGGCGTCGAAGGCCTGCGGCTCGAAGCCCAGCCGGCGTCCGAAACGCGGATGGATGGCCCTGGGGCGCAGGCGCTTCTCGAGGTTGTAGGCGCCAAGGCCGAGCGCCACCGCCGGCCCGGCGGGCAACCAGCGCGGCAGCCGCGCGGTCAAGACGTAGATCGGAAACGGCTGCTGCCGGATGCGCTCGAGCCCTCCGTCGGCCGCGGCGAACTCGATGGTGTCGCGATAGACCTCCGCGTGGGGCGCCGGGCGCTGGCCCTTCAAGAGCTTGCTCAGGTCGAGGTTGCGGGTGACGTGGGCGCGGCGCTCTCGCCAAAAGGCATGGGTCGCCTCGGCGCGGCCGGAGAGGTAGGTGGCGACCACACAGGCGCCCGCGCTGCACGCCGCCACCGCAGCGGTCCGCGGCAGCAGGCGCGGGCCCCAGCGGTTGAGCAGGCCGAGCTGATAGAACGCACGGTTGCCACCGCCGGCGAAGGTCAGGGAGAGATTGCGCTGGGCCATGGGCGGAGGATAGAACGCGGCGTATGTGGGCGGGAAGCTGGTCCGGGTTTTCCGCCGGTGGCGGAAGACTCGGGCTAGGATAGGCTCACGATGGTGACAACAATCGCAGTAGGAACAGCGCTGCTCCTTGTTTTGCCCTCCTGCAGAGCGCCCGATCCCGGCTATGAAGCCTTTGTCGAAATGCGGGCACGCGCCCTGTGCAACAACAACTTCCGCTGCTGCACAGGCGACGAACTCATGGACGACACAATTGAGGAATGTCTGGCGCACGAGCCGCCAAGAGATCTTCGAAGTGCGATCGACAACGGCACGACGACGATCGACGACGCGGAGGCGGAGCGGTGTTTCGCGGAGATCGAAGCCATGTCCTGCGACCAATGGATCGAGCTGCTCGCAGGATCCACCGCCACCCCTGCCTCCTGCGGTGGGATCTTCAGCGGACGCAGCAATGGGGAGCCGTGCTCTTCGTACGCCCAGTGCACCTCACAATACTGCCGTCTTTCAACGGAGGCCGAACCGACCATCCGGACCGACACCGGGGTGTGCGCAGAGCGTGGCAGCGAAGGGGAGCAATGCCTACTCGCGCACTTCAGCTGCCAACCCGGACTTACGTGTACAGGCCCCGATGGGACGCCCCGCTGCAACGCCCTGGGCGACCCGGGCGCGAGCTGCGAGGGTTGGCACGACTGCACTTCACACCTCTGCGATGCGGGCGAGTGTCGTCGACTCTGCTATGCGTGGGTTCCGCTGCGGTCGCTTGCCGGTCAGCCACGATAGCGTGGTACGGACAGCAATCGCTCGCAATTCCACAGGCTGATCGAGCGAAATCGCGTCGACAGGACTGTGCGCTCGAGCCTCCGCGCCGGACCCGAGCTACTCGCTGCGTGAGCTCAGCCCCGCCCCAGCAAGCCCGGTGGCGGCAATTGCGAAGCGATCTCGACCGCCGCCTGCAACGCCTGCTGCGAAGACGCCAGGTCCGAGTAGGCCTGAAACGGATCGGCACCAACCAACTCGGAGATGTTCTCCTGGGTCAGCTGCTGGGTGCGCTGGGAGAGGCTGTGGGCCATTTCGAAGGCGTTCATGTGCACGCCGAGCTCACCGCGGGCCTCCACCACCTGTTCGTCGGCGGCGACCAACTCGCCGACGCTGCTGCGGATGGCGTCGAGGTCGTCGGCTCGCAGGGCATCGGAGAGGTTCTGTAGCGCGGCGAAGACGTCCTGGCCTGAGCTGGCGCCGAAGATGCGCTCGCCGGTGACACCCAAGGGCATGCGCACGCCCGGGCTGACCTCGACCTCGCGGCCCTCCAGGGTGCCGGCGTAGGTGCCGCTCTGGTCGAAGGGCTCGGACTCGTCCCGATAGCCGCCGAAGACGTAGCGCCCGGCTGCTTCGGTGTTGGCCAGCGAGACCACCAGTTCGCGCAGCGAGTCGATTTCACCGGCGATGGAGCCCCGGTCGCCGCTGCTGACCGTCGAGTTGGCCGCCTGCAGCGCCAGCTCGCGCGCCCGCTGCAGGGTGCCGCTGACCTCGTCGAGGGCGGCGTCGGCCGCGCGCAGGCCCACCCGACCGAAGTCGATGGTGCGCGCATGATCGCTGGCCTTGCGCCCGCGGGAGGCCTCGCGGCGCGCCTGGGCCGCGGCCAGCGGGTCGTCGGAGGGCTTGCTGACGCGCAGGCCCGTGGCCGCGCGCTCCTGGGCGGCGGCCATGTCCTGGCGGGCGCGCGCGATGCTGCGCTGGCTGCTGGCGTAAAACTGGGAGTCGGGTATGCGCATCTTCAACGACCCATGTTCAAGAGATCCGACAGCATCTGGTCGGCCACTTCGATCACCCTCAGCGACGCCTGGTAGGAGCGCTGAAATTTCATCAGAGAGATCATCTCCTCGTCGCTGGAGACGCCGGAGATGCTCTCGCGCACGGCCTCCACTTGCGAGACCATGGACCCGGTCTGACTCTCGTGGGCGCGCGCCGACTGCACCGCCACGCCAACGGAGGCGACAATCGATCCAAGGGCATCGCCCGCGGTCTTGGTGCCTCCGTCGGCGAAGGCCGTGGCGGCCAGATCCTGCAGTACCAGGGCTCCCCGGTTGTCACCGGGCAGGCTGGAAGCGTCGATGGCGGCAGCGACGTGGTCGGGCTGGCCCGCCACGTCGGCCGAGAGGCTCATCTGGCGCGCGGCGTCGGCACCACTCACGGGCGTAAAGAGGTTGCGCCCGCTTCCGCCGTCGAGGCCGACGCCCGCGCTGTGGGCACCGTTGTAGGCGCTGACAACGTCCGAGGCGAGCGCGTCCAGTTGCGCCATCGTCTCCGACAACGTGCCGTCGCGCGCTGCGATGTAGCCGCCGATGCGACCGCCGGTGATCAGCCCGCTGACCCGGGTGCTGCCGGCGCCGCTTTGACGGTAGATCTCGAGCGTGCCGGTGGCCGGATCCTGGGCGGTCGACAGCTCATGGACGCTATTGTCCGACGAGACCAGGGCCTGCGAGCCTGATAAGAGCACCGAGATGGCGCCGTTTTCGTCGGAGACCACCGTGATGGGCACCGACTGGGCGATCTCGCGAATGTGCTGGTCGCGCAGGTCGTGCAGGTCGCCGGCGTCCTGACCGCCGGTTTCGGCGCGCGCGATCTCGGCCCCCAACTTGGCGATCTCGTGGAGCTTGGCGTTGAGTTGTTCGACCTCGGAAGTGATGCGCGCGTTGGTGTCTTCGATGGCGGTGCCCACGCCCGCGGCCGCGTTGTTGAAGGCGCGGCTGAGGTCCCCGGCGCGGCTGAGGAAGAGCTGGCGCGCGGCGGTGTCACCGGGATTGACCGCCAGGTCCGACAGGGCCGTCTGAAAATCGTCGAAGGCCGGGCCGAGATTGCCCGGCGCCTCCGAGAAGATGTCGTCGAGTGCCGACAGCGAGGTGGCGCGGGCGCTGGCCTCGCCGGCACTGCTGTGGGCGCCGAGCAGGCGGCGCTCCAGGTAGGGGTCGGTGATGCGATCGGCGCCGCTGGCGCGGGCGCCACCGAAGCCGTGGCTGCCGATGGGTTCGATGTGGGCCACGCGACGGCTGAAGCCAGGGGTGGCCACGTTGGAGGCATTGTGGGATGCGGTGGCGGTGCCAAAAGAGGCCGCGGTCATGCCATTGCGGCCAGTATTGAGAATCCCGAAGAGGCTCATAGCGCCCCCCTTGGCCCCCTCGGTGGAAGGGACCCACGCCGGATGCTGGCAACACCGCGCTGGGAATAGGTCGCCGCGGGCTCTTCACCGGCCAGGCTGCGCAAACAGGCCGTCAAGTGCCGCATCAAACCGATATTGGCCATCGCGCGCTGGCGTATGCGCTCCAGTTCCGCGGGGCGCAGGCAGCTTTGATCGAGGCTCGCCAAGAGCTGCCTTTTGTCCTCCTGAATTTGCATCAGAGCTTCGGCGTCTGCTGCGATCGCCGCCAGGCGCTCGCGCTCGAGAGCGGCCTCGAGGTCTGCAACCGCCGAAGCCATGCTCAGAGTTCCTCGCTGAGCATGGCGTCGGCGATGCGGTCGACGTCGACGGTGAAGGTGCCGTTGCGGATGGCGTCGGTCAGGCGCGCCACGCGGGCCTCGTCGGGCTGCTCCGGAGCGCGCGCCTCGGCGAGCTGACGTGCCTGGCTCGAGACGTTGACCTGCACCGAGGGGGCTCCGCCTGGGGCCGCGTGGCCGGTGGCAGTGGGCTTTGTGTGCTCGGGTTTCTGGATGGGTGAGGGCCGATGGGGTCCTTGGATCTTCATGGTATGACCTCCGATCCTGCTTTCGACCGATCGGTGATCGAACTTGAGTCGTGATCGACAGTTGCGGGCGGCTTTGTGCCCGGGACCTGCCCAGAGACCCGGGCGGGCATCGTCATTTTCTTGTTTAATCCAATAATTTCAATGGCTTCGAAGCCTGCTCGGCGGCTGGCGCCGGGCTCGGCCGCTGTGGCATTGCCGTAGCGGGTCCAGCTGCGGCGCTCGAGGTACTGGGCGCCGCCGGTGCGGGCCTCCCAGCCATCGAAGACCACACGCTCGGCCCGACCGCGGGCGTCGTAGTCGATATGGTGGATGCGTTCGACCACGGCCATGTGACCGGAACGACCCTCGCGACCGGAGCCGCTGAGCATCAGGGCTCGACGACCACTGGCCAACTCGGCGCCCAGCTCGTCGGCGCTCCTGCCCGTGAGCACCTCGCCCCAGCCGCCCTGCAGCTCGCCGTCTGCAGCATCGGCCGTGACCCGATTGGAAGCCGGCAGGCCGAGGCCCCCGGGTCGCTCGACCAAGGGCACGTCGAAGCCGGCGCGGCCGGCCAGCTCGAAGGCGAAGAGGTTGCACTTGGTGTAGCCGTGGTAGCCCTGGGCGCTTTGGACGGCGAGGCGCGCCCCCCCTCCCGGTTCATGAACACGAGCCTGGGCGGCGCTGGCGCGCAAATCGGCCGCCGAGAGCGTGCCTCCCCTCGACCACCGCTCGGCACCGCCCGAAAGCAAGGAGACCGCGGCCCGCTGCACCCGGGCGGTGGCCCCGGCGGCAGGCGCGCCCACCGGCGGTCCGTCGAAGGCGTCGGCGCCTGCCGGGATCGACAGCGGCGACAGCGGCATCGGCATACCGGGCGTGAACGAGCCGCCCGCGCCGCCGCCGCCCCCCTGGCCGTCGATGGACTGGCGCAGCACGTCGGCCAGGCCGATGCCCCCCTGCTGGGCCAGCTGCTCGCTGATGGCGCTGTCGAACATCTGCATGTAGGTCTCGCCGCCCGGACCGCTGGCCATGGACGGGGCGCTCTGGCGCAGAACTTTCAATAGCTGCTGCAGGATCAGACCCTCGAATTGGGCGGCGGCGTCCGGCGAGGCGCCGGCTGTGGGCGCCTGGCGGAGCGGAGCGGCGGCTGCACGCTGCGGCGGCGCGGCGGGCGCACCCGGGACTTCAGCGATCACTGGACCACCACCTCGGCGCGCAGTGCGCCGGCCGAGCGCAGCCCCTGCAGGATCGCGATCAGGTTGCGCGGGGCGGCCCCCAGGGCGTTGAGGGCGGCGACGACCTCGGCCAGACTGGCGCTTTCGCCCATGTGGTGAATGGCGCCGGGACGCACTTCGGCCTTGATCTGCTGCTCTTCGACCACCTCGGTCGTGCCGCCACGCGACAGCGGCGCCGGCTGCGACACGCGTGGGGTGCGCGTGATCTCCACGCTCAACCCGCCCTGGGCGATGGCCGCCTCCCGCACGCGCACGCCGGCACCGAGCACGATGGTACCGGTACGCTCATCGATCACCACCCGCGTCGGCACCGCCGGCTCCACTTCCAGCACCTGCAACTCCGAGACAAGCGCCACCGGTTGCTCGCGCATGGCCTTGGGGACCTCGACACGCACGGTACCGCCGTCGAGCGCACGGGCCGCCTTGCTCTGGAGGTGATCGTTGATGGCCTCGGCCACGCGATGGGCGGTGATGAAGGAGGGATCGCGCAGCTGTAGCGTGAGCTGGGCGCCGCCGAGTTTGGGCGTGGGCGCGCGACGCTCGACGATGGCCCCGGCGGGCACGCGGCCGACGGTGGTCGTATTCTGGCGCACCGAGGAGCCACCCTGGGAGGCCGCGAAGCCGCCCACGATGACGGCTCCCTGGGCCACCGCATAGACCGTGCGGTCGGCCCCGAGCAGCGGGGTTTGCAGCAGCGTGCCGCCTTCGAGACTTCTGGCGTTGCCCAGGGAAGAGACGGTCACATCCAGCTGGGAACCAGGACTGCCGTAGGCCGGCAGGGTGGCGGTGACCATCACCGCTGCGGCGTTCTTGGTCTGAATCGCGTCCGGAGCGATGGTCGCACCCAGCCGGCGCAGCATGGCGGCGGTGCTCTGGACGGTGAAGCGGGCCTGGCCACGGTCGCCAGTGCCATTGAGGCCCACGATCAGGCCGTAGCCGATCAACTGGTTGGGGCGCACGCCACGGATGTCGCACAGCTGCTCGATGCGATCGGCTCGGGCGACGCCAGGACACAGGCTCGAGAGCGCCAGCAGCGACAACGCCAGGGCGGCACCGCGCCGGGCTAAAAACTGGTAGTTACTAAGCAACGGTTGGTTCGGCATGGCGGATTTCAGAAGGGATTGATGGCGGACAGAAGGCGCGCCAGCCAGCCCTGCCGTTGGTTGTCGGTGAGGACACCGCGGCCGGTGAGCTCGATCTGGGCGTCGGCCACCAGGCTCGACTGCACGGAGTTGTCCTGCTCGATGTCCTGGGGACGAATCACACCGGAGACGTAGATGTGCAGCTCCTCATCGTTGACCATCAGCACCTTGGTGCCTTCGAGGAAAAGGTCTCCGTTGGGCAGAATGCGCCGCACGCGGACGGCGATGGCGGCGTGCACGCGGCTCTTGCGGCTGGTCTCGCCGTTGCCCGCGAAGGAACTCTGACTCATGAGTTCGATCAGCTGCGCCGGATCGATGTCCGGGTATTCATCGGCCAGGGCCTTCGACAGCCCCAAAAGACGCGGCGCACCGAGCGAGCTTTCGGTCATCCGATCCATGCCGGTCGAGGCGTCACCCTGGGCCTGGGGTGACTCGTCGACCACGATGGTCACCAGATCACCCACACCGCTGGCGCGGAAGTCGGCCACCAGCCCGCGGCTGGAGTCTTGCCACATGGAGCCCGGGCTGACCGCCTCGGGCGGACGCTCGTAGCGCCCTGGCTGGTAGTTGCGCTGGCGCGCCTTGTGGGGGCGGATGTGCTGCACGCCGCAACCACCGAAGAGCGACAGCATCAAAAGACCGGCAAGGGGGCGCAGCAAGCGCGCGCGCGAAGAACTCATGGCAGTAGCTCCACCGTGTTTGCATCCAGCACGCGACCGCGCATCAGGCTCCTGCGCGACGGCAGCCTCAGCTTGATCACTTCACCGCGGCGGCCGGACTGGCGCGCCTCGGCCGTGGTCGAAGCCCGCACGTTGCCGACCACCGCCACGGCGCGCACACGCGCGCCGGCCTCGACCAGTGGTGGCGGACAGCTCAATGTAACGCGCAGTGGAAGTCGCTGACTGTGGCCACCGGCACTCAACTCGACGACGAGGCCCATACTGCCGGCACGCAGCGGCTCGCGTGCATCGACCTCGGCCTCGACCTCACCGTCGCCCAAACGCACCTGCGAAGGTCCGCGCAGCGCTTCGAGCTCGCAAGGATCGACGGCGTCTGCCACCGCCGCCCGCAACAGCGCTTCGAGTTCCTCGCCCGCGAGGCTCTGGACCCCGCGTTCGATGCGCGTTGCGCGCGGGATCTTCAGGCCCTGTGCCGAGTGACCCGCAGCCCGCAGGGCCCGCAGGATCTGGCGGCGCCGTACGGTGCGGCTGGCCCCCACCGGCGGCTCGGGCGCCACCACCACCGCGCCCACCTCGGAGCCGGCCAGAGCCGGTATAATCTCGGCCAGCGTGATGCCGGAATCGGCGAAGGCCGCAGGCGTCGATCCAAGCAAGAGCATCAACGACAGCAGAAGCGCGGCGATGGGCAAGCGTGGTGAGGGCATGACGCTGGAGTACGCATGATTCATGCCAGGGTGCCGCCCCCCGTACGCGCGGTGATTGCCCGGCGATCGCGTACCCAGCCTGCGCCGATCGCGTCGGCAAACCATCGGGGCCGTCATGATTCGAACACCTCGCGGAGACTCGGGCTGCGGATGGGTCATGAAAGGCTCGATGCTCAGCGCTCGGTGGTCTTGCGCAGCATGTCGTCGGCCGCCTGAATCACCCGCTGGTTGACTTCATAGGCGCGCTGGCTGGTGATCAAGTCGATCATCTCGTTGACCACCTGCACGTTGGAGCCCTCAAGGAATCCCTGGGCCACGGTACCGAGGCCCTCCTGGCCGGGCTGGGCCACGATGGGCTGGCCGCTGGCGTCGGTCGCGCCGTAGAGGTTGCGACCCAGGGCCAGTAGCCCGCCGGGATTGGCGAAGCCGGCCAACGTGATCTGGCCGACCTCCTGCGAGGTGGTCTGACCGGGCTGGGTGATGCTGACCACGCCATCGGGCGAGACGGTGACGGACACGGCGTCGGCCGGAATCGAGATTGCGGGCTCCACCAGAAAGCCGTCGGTGGTGACCAGCTGGCCCTCGGCATCGGTCTTGAAGTTGCCAGCACGTGTGTAAGCCACATCACCACCGGGGCGCACGACCTGGAAGAAGCCATTGCCCTCGACCGCCACGTCGAGCGAGCCGCCGGTCTGCTGCAGGTTGCCCTGAATATGAATGTGTTCGGTGGAGACTGTTCGCGTGCCCTGGCCAACCTGGATCCCGGTCGGGAGCCGCTGGCCGTCGCCGGTGCTGCCGCCGGGAGCACGCAGCGTCTGGTAGACCAGGTCTTGAAATTCAGCCCGGCTGCGTCGAAAGCCGGTGGTGTTGACGTTGGCCATGTTGTTGGCCGTGACGTCGATGCGGGTCTGCTGGGCGGCCATGCCGGTGGCCGCGGTATTGAGTGCTCGTAGCATCCTGACTTCTCCTGGGTCTTCTCTTCGTCTTCTCTTCGTCTTCTCTTCGTCTTCGTCCTGTAGGCCGACGGGGCCGCGGCGTTCAGCTACGGGCGCCCAGTTCGCGGGCGGTGCGGCCGTCGATCTGCTCGAACGCCCGGATCACGCGCTGGAAGGCCTCAAAGGAGCGACTCACCGTGATCAACTCGTGCATGCCCGACACGGCGTTGATGTTGGAGTTCTCGAGGTATCCCTGCAGCACCGAGGTGCGGTCATCGACCCGCGGCGCCACGCCGCCCCGCGTTTTCATCAGCGTCAAGCCATCCTTGACCAACGGTTCTTCACCGTCAAAGCGAACCACGCGAATGCGGCCCACCGGGGTCCCGTCGGCGTCGATGCTGCCGTCGCGACCGATACGGATGTCGGCGGCATTTTCTGGAAGCGTCAGGGGCTTGGGATTGCTGCCGCCCTCTGCCAGCACCGCATCGCCACCCTGGGTGCGCAACACGCCCTGGGAGTCCATCAAGAGCGATCCGGTGCGAGTGTAGCGCTCCCCGTCGGCCGTCTGCACCGCGATGTAGCCATCGCCGTCCAGGGCGACATCGAGCCGGCCGCCGGTCTCGCGCAGCGAGCCGGGCGCCGCGTCGATGGCCACGCGATCAAAGTCCACGTACTTCAGGGTGCTGTCCTGGGTACCACTCTGGGCCCGCGCCAGCACTTCCTTGAAGGAAGCCCGGTCGGCACGAAAGCCTGTGGTATTGGCGTTGGCAACGTTGTTGGCCACGATCGCCAAATTGCGTTCCTGGGCAATCGCGCCGCTCAAGGCGCTGTAGATTCCGTTCGACATAAGGGCTAGCTGGCCTTTCGGTTCTTAGTCGCGCGGTGCTTCCTGGTCGCAGGTGGCGCATCTACATTCATCGCAGCGCGAAGCCGCACCGTGATATCGCCCAGGATTTGACAAACTCGACTTTCGGTTACACCCAAAATTTTCCCGATCTCGGCCTGTGTGCACTCTTCCTGGTAGTAGAGGGCCAGTACCTGCTGCTGCCGCTCGGGAAGCAGTGAGATGGCCCTCGTCAACTCCGCCTTGAGCTCAGCGCGATCGAACAGGGCGCTGGGCGTGGGGGTGTCGGCCTCGACCTGGTCGGGTTCGGCGCCGCCGAGGCGCCCCAGGGCCGGGCCCCGCGCGAGCTCTCCACTGATGCGTTGGTATTGCTCGAGCGGCATGCCGAGGCGGGCTGCGACCTCTTCTTCGGTGGGTTGGCGCCCCAGCTCGTTCTGCAGCGCGCGAATCGCGGCGGTCACTTCACCCATGCGGTTGCGGCCATAGCGGGTCAGCGAATCGTGACCGCGCAGCTCATCCAGAATTGCACCGCGGATGCGCGCCTTGGCGTAGGGCTCGAAGTTGGGGTTGCAGCTGGCGTCGTAGGCGCCGATGGCCTTGAGCAGGCCCTCGGTGCCGGCACTGATCAGGTCGTCGACCTCGATTGAATTGGGCAGTCTGCGCACCATGCGAAAAGCAATACGGCGCACGATTGGAAGGCCGATGGCGACCAACTCATCGGCTGACAGCTCCGCGCGATGTCGGCCGTAGGCCTGGGCTCGGTCGATCGATTCGTTCAACATAGGTCCTCCTGGGGACAAAGCGTGGGCCGAAGCCGCCGCACAACGGCCTCGGTCGAGCGCGCCACCTGGGAGTCGGGAGCGCCGAGCATGTAGGGAGCTCCCAGGGCCACCGCGCGCGTAACGCTCTCGTCGCGCGGTAGCGAGCCCAGGTAGCTCAGTTCGAGTTCGAGAAAGCGACCAGCGACTTCTTCGAGCCGAGCGAAAACCTCGAAGCCCTGCATGCGATCGCGGACCTGATTGACCACCACCTGCATCTGCTGCACGCCATTGCGCCGATGCAGCACCTTGGCCATGGCGTAGGCGTCGCGAAAGGCAGTGGGCTCGGGGGTCACCACCAGAACCACGTCGTCGGCTTCGGCAGCGAAGCTGACGGTGTTGGTACCGAGACCGGCTCCGGTGTCGATGATCACCGCGTCGTACTCGATGGCCAGTTCGTGAACCGCATCCATCAGGCGCGCCCGGTCGTGGGGAGCCAGGTTCGCCATCTCATAACGGCCGGGGCAGGCCGGCAGGAGGTCGACGCCCTGGCCACGCACCAACACCTCATCGATGCTCTTGTGGCCCTGCACCAACTTCATCAAGTCGTGGGGCGCTTCCACTCCCAGCGCCAGGTCGAGACTCGCCAGGCCCAGGTCTGCATCCAGCAGCAGAACGTGATCCCCGAGCTTGGCCATGGCGTGAGCCAGGTTGGCGCTGAGCTGAGTCTTGCCGACTCCTCCCTTGCCGCTGGTGACAGCGATGGTGCGCGTTCCGTGGCGAGGCGAAGAGCGCCGCGGAGGGCGCGCGCCCTGACTTTTGGTTACCAGCCTGAGGCCCTGGGCCTGGTCGTTTGCGCGAATCATTGCATCTCCTCCCGCTGGCACAGCAGCATCGCGAGGTGGTCGGCGCTGGCCGCTGTCAAATCCTCCGGAACCCTTTGTCCCGTGGTGAAATAGGTCAGTGGTGCATTGGCTGAAATCTGAGCGCGCGCGATGGAGCCGAAGGTCACGGCCTCATCGAGCTTGGTGGCGATGACGCCAGTCACGCCCAGTCGAAGGTGGCGCTCGACGACCGCCTCGAGTTCGCGCGCCGGGGTGGCGGTAGCCACACACAGCTGCACCCCGATGGAGCGTCCCCCATCGTGCAGAAAGTGGGCGAGCTGGCCAAAAGCGTGAAAGTCCTTGGGCGCTCGGCCAGCGGTGTCGATCAGGATGCGGTCGGCATCAGCCAGGCGATCTAGCGCACGCGACAGGGAGGCGGCATCGTCGGCCGGCACCATCGGGATGCCAATGAGGTCCGCGTAGTGCTGCAGCTGTTCGGCACCGCCGATGCGGTACTGGTCGAGCGAAACCAGGCCTACGCGTTCCCCATCGACCAGGGCGGCGACCGCGGCAAGCTTGGCCAATGTGGTGGTCTTGCCAACGCCTGTGGGCCCAACCAGAGCCGTAATGCGTGGAAGCTGCAGGCAGCCCGGGTCGCCTGCGGCGAAGTGCAACTCCTCTCCCAGCGCCCGAGCCACGCTCTCGGCCAACATCCGCGGGTGGCGGGGAACCGCACCGTCGCGTTCACACACTCGGTCCTCCAGCGCTGCAGCGGTCGCGTGGGGCACCCCCTGACTTTCGAGCTTGCGTGCCAGGCTGCCGCGAAAACTGCCATCGGCAAGCAACAGCCCTTTTTCCTGAGCGTCAATCTCCGACAGCGCGCGGACCTCGACGCCGCGCGGAGACACCGCCCGTGTGCTCAGAATCACGGCACCAGGGCCGAGTTCGCTCTTGATGCGTTCGAGGGCCTGCTCATATTTCGGGGCTCTATAGGTCTGTACGGTCATCGTCGATGCTCCTATGCGCTGACCACGCCGAGCGTTCGCACCGCGGCCTTGGAGTCGATCTCCGAGTAGGAGACGACCGATAGGCCGGGGATGCGTCGGGTGAGAAATGAGCTGACTGCGCTGCGCACATCCTGAGCGCACAGCACCACCGGGGGTGTGGTGACGCCACCGAAGGCCCGGGCGGCACCGTCCAGTGACGAGAGGATGCGCTGAGCCGAGCCGGCATCGGGCCCGTGACCGCGGAATGCGTCCTCCGCGTTGGGATCGAGCACCAGAGCAGCGACCTGGCCGAAGTCATCCTTGAAACGCGCTGTAATTGCGCGCTTGAGCCTGCGCCGCACGTACTCGGTCAAGAGCTGCGGGTCCTTCGTGTCGCGACCCTGGTCGGCCAGCGCCTCGAGGATAGTGCGCATGTCGCGAATCGGCACCGACTCCTCGAGCAGCCTTCTAAGCACCTGGATCACCTCGCCCAGACTGAGCACACCCGGAATCAACTCATCGACAAGGCGGGGCTCGCGCTGAGCGAAGATGTCGAGTAGCTCCTGAGCCTCTCCCCGACCGAGCAGCTCCGGTGCCACCGAGCGCAACATCTCCGTGAGGTGGGTAGCGGCCACCGTCGGGGCATCGACGACGGTATAGCCATAGGCTTCGGCCGTGGCCCGATCGCTGATCCCGATCCAGCGCGCCGGCAGCCCAAATGCCGGCTCTTCCACCTGCTCGCCCTCGACCACCGGCAGCGTACCGGTGGGATCCATGGCCAGAAAGCGACCCACGCGAAGACTGCCGGAGCCCACCTCGTTGCCGCTGACCAAAAGTCGGTAGTCACCCGGAGCCAGCCTCAGGTTGTCGCGGATGTGTACCGGCGGAATGATGAGGCCGAGCTCGGCAGCCAGGTTCTTGCGGATGGCGCTGACGCGCTCGACCAGCTCCCCGCCCTTTTGGGCGTCTACCAGCGGCACCAGGTCGAAGCCGACCTCGAGTTCGAGCAGGTCGACAGGAATCATCCCCTCGATGCGCTGGCGCTCCTGCTCCTCGGGCGTCGCCTCGCTCTCGGCCTCGGCCGCCGCACGGTTGATCTGGTTTGCTCCGGAGGCCAGGCGCGCCGCCAGGGCCAGCACCCCGGCGAGCGTCAGGAAGGGCAGCGCCGGCATCGAGGGCAGAAGGCCAATGGCGGCGACCAGAGCCGCGGCCATCATCAGCGCATCGCGCCGAGCACCGAGCTGCTCGACCATCACCGGCGCCAGCGCCGCGCCGGCGGCGGCCCGCGTGACCACCACACCGGCGGCCGTCGAGACCAGCAGCGCCGGGATCTGCGACGCGAGGCCATCGCCCACCGTCAAAACCGTATAGCGGGCGGCTGCGTCGCCGGCACTCATGTCCTGCTGGGCAACGCCGACGATGAAGCCCACCACGATATTGATGCTGGTCATCAAGAGCCCAGCGATGGCGTCGCCGCGCACGAACTTTGAGGCACCGTCCATGGCGCCGAAGAAATCGCTCTCCTGCTCGACCTCCTTGCGCTTGACGTTGGCTTGCTCCTGGGTCAAGGCGCCAGCGTTGACGTCGGCGTCGATGCTCATCTGCTTGCCCGGCAACGCATCGAGGGTGAAGCGGGCGCTGACCTCGGCCACGCGGCCGGCGCCCTTGCTGATGACAATGAAGTTGATGATGACCAGCAGAAGGAAGATCGTGCCGCCAACCACGTAGTTGCCGCCGATCAAGAGCTCGCCGAAGGCGTGCACCACGTTTCCGGCGGCCGCGGGCCCCTCGGCGCCACGCAACAGAATCAGCCGCGTCGAGGCCACGTTCAGCGAAAGCCGAAGCAGCGTGCCGAAGAGCAAAATGGCGGGAAATGCCGACAGATCCAGGGGGCGCTCGATCTGAATGGCGATCAGGAGTAACGCCACCGACATGGCGATGGAAGTCGCCAGCAGGAGATCGAGGATCGGCGCCGGCAGCGGAATCACCATCAGCAGCACGATGCCGACGAGAATCAACGGCACGGCGCCTTCGATCGTGCGGCTCAGGCTGCCGAAGACCGAAAGCGACACCTTGGCGCCAGGAAGTATGGGCGTCATACCGGTGCTCCCATGGATCGGCGGCTACCGCCACCGAGCTGCATCACCTGGGCGATAATCACCGCCACGGCGCGGAAGTGCTCGGCGGGGATCGGGCGACCGGGCTTGCACTCGGCGTACAGCGCGCGGGCCAGCGGGCGGTTTTCCACCATGGGAACCCCATGGCGACGCGCCTCGCGCTTGAGCCGCTTGGCGACTTCGTCGGCGCCCTTGGTCAGCACCATGGGCGCGGCATCGAGCTCGGGCTCGTAGCGCAGGGCGATGGCGAAATGGGTGGGGTTGGTCACCATCACGGTCGCGTCGGCGACCTGGCCGAAGGCGCCGGTGGCGATCTCACGCATGATCTGACGGCGGCGCATCTTGATCTCCGGACGCCCCTCCTCCTGCTTCATCTCGTCCTTGAGTTGCTGGCGCGACATCTTCGACTCCTCGGCGAAGCGGCGGTGCGCCAGGAAGTAGTCGAAGGCGGCCAGCAGTACGAAGGCGACGCCACCGTGAAGCGCCAGCTTCATGGCCGCTTCACCCACGGTCGCAGCACCCATGGAAAGCTCGGTGGCCGCCAGCACGGAGAAGTCCTGGGCCACATTGCGCACCACACGCCAGACCACGAAGCCAATCGCGATCAGCTTGAGCAGCTGCTTGAAGAGCTCGAGCGCCGACTCCTTGCCGGGCAGGAGCTTTTTGAGCTGGGGCATCGGGTCGAGGCGCTCGAACTTGAAGGCCGCCAGCTTGAGCGAAAACAGCCTCGTCTGAGCGACGCCCACCGCCATGGCGATGACGCTGGCCGCCATGATCGGCGCGGCCACAAGCCGCAGGACCGACGCCAGGGGCTCGATGGCCTGGGGCAGGCGCTGGGCGTCGGCCAGGCGGAAGCTGCGCTCGGCGAAGACCAGCAAGCGCTCGACGATATCGCCGCCCAGGAGCACCAGGCTCAGCACGACAGCCAAGACCACGGCAGCCGAACCCACATCAGCACTGCGGGCGACCTGGCCCTCTTCGCGCAGCTGCTCCTTGTGGCGTGGAGTTGCCTCCTCTGTCCGCTGCTCCTTGTCCTCCATCAGCGCACTCCCAGCACGTCGGCCAGGGCCGAGGGCAGACCACGCACGGCGATGCCGATGGCGCGGGCAATCGTGGGGGCGGCGGCGAAGAGCGAGAGAAGGCCGATGGTCACGGCCACCGCGAATGTCAGCGAGAAGAGCTGCACGCGCGGAGCGGCCCGCGCCACCAGGGCGGTACCGAGTTGAACGATGAACATCGTGGCGACCACGGGAGCTGCAATCTGCAGGCCCCGTGCCAGCATTGAAGAGCCCACCCCGAGCGCCGCCTCGCTGGCGAAAACCTCCATCACCGCCCCCGGCGGCGCCAGCTGCAAACTGGTCACAATCGCGCCCACGACGGCGTGATGTCCCTCAAAAACCAGGAAAATTAGGGCCCCGAAGTATCCCAACAGGCGCGTGGTGGGCAGTGTGGCTTCACCCAGAGTGGGGTCGACGCTGGTGGCGAAACCCAGGCCCATGGAAAAGCCCGCCACCGTTCCGGCGATCTCGACCGCTGCCAACGTGACGCGCACCGTCAGCCCGATGACGGAACCCACCATGATTTCCCCCAGACCAGCGCCCACAAGCAGCAGCGGTTCATGGCTTGCGGGCGGCGCCAGATCGAGCGGCAGCGCCGTGGCCCCCGCGATCCACAGGGTCAGCACAGCACGTATGCTGATCGGCGTCATGGTGCTGAAAGGTGGTGGCATCAGCGCCAAAATCACCCCCACTCTGAGTGAAACAAGGAATACCAGGGGCAGCGCAGTCGCGGCCGCCGCCTCGAGCGCCCCGCTCATGGCCCCATGGTGCCGAGGGCCGTGAGGATGCCGACGGTGAACTCGCTCAGCTGCGTCAACATCCAGGGCCCGGCCGCCCCCAGCGTAGCCACCGCGGCGAGCGCCTTGGGCCCAAAGGCCACCGCCTGGTCATTGACCTGGGTGGCGGCCTGCAAGATCGCCAACAAAAGGCCCACCACCAGCACCACCAGCACCGTGGGGCCGGCCACCATCATCGCCGTGAACAGCGCCTGGCGAAACCAGTCCAGCGCATAGGACGCGGTCACAGAAAGCTCCCCACCAGCGAGCGCGTCAAAAGTGCCCAGCCGTCAACCACCACGAAGAGCAAGAGCTTCAGCGGCGTCGACAACATTGTCGGCGGCAGCATCACCATGCCCATGGCGGTGAGGATCGAAGCGACGATCATGTCGATGAGCACGAAGGGAAGAAAGAGCAGGAAGCCCATCTCAAAACCCGTGCGCAGCTCGGAAATCATGAAGGCCGGCACCAGGAGATGCAGCAGCACGTCGTTGGCCTGCTGCGGCGACTCGGTGCGACTGACCTCGTAGAAGAGCAAGAGGTCGGCCTCGCGCGTGTGCTTCAGCAGAAACTCGCGGGCGATGGCGCCGGCCCGCTCGAAGGCCTGGGACTCGTCGATTTGCTTTTCGGTATAGGGCTCGAAAGCTTCGACGTTCATCTTCTGGGCAACCGGCGCCATCACCACGCCGGTCAGAAAGAGCGACAGCGCCATCACCACCTGCATCGGTGGCACGTTTTGGGTACCCACGGCCTGGCGCACGAAGGACAGCACGATCACGATTCGCGTGAACGAGGTCATCGTGATCAAAATACCCGGCGCCAATGAAAGCACCGTGAGCAGCAGCAGCACCTTAAGCGCCGGAACCACCTGCTCTGGACCCTCGGGGTGGGTAAGGCTGATATTGAGTTGGGGAATCTGGGACTGCGCCAGACACAGCCCGGGCGCAAGCCACAGGCCCAGCGCAAGCAGCGAAAAAGCGATGCGACGGAAGAGGTCCGGGAAGCGGCGCATCCACAGACCTCGGCTCGGCTGCTTGCCCATGACCGTCACCTAGCTCGCAGCGCGATTGCGCAAGCGCAGAAGGCCCGCAACCGACTCAGAGGCAACCGGATGAGAACCCGAGCGACGCCCCTGGGGCGCGGACTCCGCCTCGCGCTCGGCGCGCTTGGCCATCAAACTGCCGAGCTGGGCCCCGAAGGACGAAGCGCTCGACTCGCCGACACCACGGGAGCGCTCGTCGGAGTGCATTCCGCGATGTGCCTCGAGCAAGGACAGGCCCGCAGCCTGGTCGCCACCACTGCTGGCCACCGACGCAATGTGTTCGGTGCGGCCGGCTTGCACGCTCAGCAGGTGGTCTTCGCCAAGCGCACGCACGAGCAGGAGTTGATGACGCGGGCCCAGACGACGGGCGCCGAGCACGGTGATCGGCGGCGCAGGCTGAGCCTGACGCTTGCGGCGGACCACGAGCTGCAGACCGGCGTAGATCATGCCAAGCAGCAGCGACGCCAATAGCAAGAGACCTGCGTTGAACCCGCGGCCCGAGGCAGTTTCGGCGTCGGATGCGCTCTGCGAGCCCAAGCCGGATAGGGCCGAACCATTTTTACGGCCGAGGGTATCCGAAAGCGCTTCGGTGTCGGTCGAAGCCGGCTCGTCCGCTACGGCCCCCTGCTGCTGGGGTGGCGTCGGCGCAGCTGTGGCGGCCGCGGGTTCGGCCTTGGTTGCGGCACCCACGCGCGCCTCGGCCTCGACCGCGCGGGCGGCCGAACGGGCGCTGAGGCCGGGCATGGTGCGCTCGCTGCGCTCTATCAAGACGCGCGCGCGATTGCCGTCGCGCACCACCTGCACCGCCTGGGCGTCGAGAACGACGCCCTTCCCCGCCGTCAGCATCAGCAGACTGCTGCGCTCGGCACCGGGACGCAGGGTCGCGGCGGTGATGAGTTCACCGTCGGTCGGAAGCCTCATGCGCACGTCCTCGTCGATGCCGGGGAACCAGATGCGCACCCTGCGCTCAGCCACACGAATCCGCGGTGCACCAATGGCGGCACTGGTGTGCAATAAAACCTCGGCGTGATCGGCGGAGAGCGAATAGGCCGCATCGGTGATGCGTTCGGCGCGCGCCTCGCCAGCACCCAGCAGCGGCGCCGTACACAGGGCCATCGACAGGACTTCGACGCGTCGCATCACAGACCTCCGCCGGACTGCCCCAAACGCCGAACGCGCTCGTCCGGAGCGACGATGTCGGTGACGCGCACCCCGTAGCGCTCACCCACGACGACCGCCTCACCGTGGGCGATCAACGTCTCATTGGCGAAAATCTGCAGCGGCGCCCCAGCCGGCTTGTCGAGTTCGACTACCGAGCCCTCACCCACTTCCAGCAGTTCACTGACGCGCATGCGCCGTCCACCAAGCTGCACGTGCAGCACAAGGGGCACATCGAGTATGCGCTCCACATCGCCCAGGCTGCGCCCGCCGCCGGCAAGCCCACCGCCGAAAGAGGCCGCCAATGCCTCCATGCCCATATCGTCATCCTGTGTCATGCGTTCCTCACCTGTGGTGTCGCCGAAACTTCGATCGCCAAATTTCCATGCAGAATCACGGGGGCGCCCAATGCCACCGTGGTGTCGTCGATACGCAGCTCGAGGGGCACTTCGGGCGCCTTGTCGAGCCGAATGATGTCGCCCTTGCGAAGCATCAAGACGTCGCGCAGGGTGACGTCGGTCTGGCCGAGCACGGCGACCATGTCGACCATGGCCTCGCGCAAGCGCGCGCAGAGCCTCTCTTGGTCACCGGGCGTGCTGCGGTGCTTGCGCGGCTTGTGTCGCGGTAAAGTGTCGCGCACAGCTCCGGCCGATAGCGCCAGCATGACTTGCTCGCTGATCAAAGGCGTCAGCGCCACGCGCAACGAAACCTGCAGCATCGGCTCGAACTGCGTGAGCGCTGGCAGGTTGGTCATGTCAGTGAGAATTTCCTCGGGCGTGAGCGCCTTGGGGTCGTCGCACCAGGGCTCAGCGAAGGCTTCGACCAGCGCGACCAGCAGCGGAAGCAAGATGCGCCGATCGAGAGTGCTCAGTTCCGTGCGCGGCGGAGCCTTCTCCTCCTCGTCGAGACGCAACGGTGCGCCCAGGCGGCGATTGAGATAGAAGCTCACCAAGAGCGGCCCCAGAACCAGCAGTGCCGAACTCCCTCCGCGGGTGCTGATCGACAGCACCGCCGAACCGGGCTCGATGCTGTTTTTCACTACCTTGTAGGGCACGATTTCGGCGGGCTGTTCTTCACTGCTGGTCGAGAAGTTGGCCAGGCGCAAAAAGAAGCGGTCGGTGTGCTCGGCCAGGATTCGCGAGACGCCGTCAGCCTTGGAGAGGGAGTCACGTAGACGCCGCTCGGGGGAGGTGAGGTCAGCTTCGTCGACCGGCTCCTCACCCTCCATGCCAACGCGCAGGGCGTCGAGCAGGGCCGTGGTCTCTTCCGCCGATAGCAGCGGCTCGTTCGCGTCACCGCTCATTGCACCACGAACTCGGTGAAGTAGATGCGCTTGATGACACCCTCGCCAACGACGCCGGCCAACTTGTTCTCGAGTTCCTCACGCATGGCGACCTTGTTTTCGACGCCAACGGTCTGCTGAACCCCGATGCCCGAGAAATAGAAAAGAGCCTGATCCCGCAAGGGAACCAGGCTCTCGTTGATCTGCTTTTCTGCTTGTTCGTTCTTGGCTTCGATTCTCAGTGAGACCTTGATGTAGCGACCGGCATCGGGGTCGGAGAGATTGGCCACGATGGGACGCATCTCGACCAGCGGCCCGAAACTGGGGCCCTTGGCCTCCGAAACACCCGCATCACTGGCCCCACCGCCACCCCCGCCCGCGGCGCCGACGCGGTCCGTGCTGACCACGAAATAGCCAAGCCCCGCAAGGCCCAGCAGGTTGACCACGGCGAGCAAGACGACCAGGAGCCCGCTCTTGCCACGTTTTGTAGGTGTCTCGGCTTCCTTTTCCATGACTCTTCAGAAGAGCACGTCCCGTGCCAACGCCGTGCCCGCAATTCGCGGGGGAATTCCCCCCCAAAGGCGCTCTCGAGCGACAAAAGCTCGACTTCCGGAAGCGCGCGGGCGACGGCGTCGTGACGGTGGTTTTCCATGGCGAATCGAGCCTCCAAAACCGATCAGCGCTTGAGGTTGACCAGCTCGCCATACATCTCGTCGGCGGTCGTGATCACGCGGGAATTGGCCTGAAATCCCCGCTGATAGGCGATCATGTTGACGAACTCTGTGCCCAGGTCGACGTTGCTCTGCTCGAGCGCTCCGGCCACGACCGAGCCGCGACCGCCGGCCTCGGCAACCCCGATCAGGGCCTCGCCCGAGGCCTCGGTGGCCGTCAAGAGCCCCTGTCCGGCGCGCGACAGGCCGTCGACGCTGGTGAAGTTGGCGATCGCCAACTGGCCGATGGTGCGCATCTGACCGTTGCTGAAGACGCCCGTGATGACGCCATCGGCGCCAACCGAAACGCCCGCCACCGTGCCCGAGGCATAACCGTCCTGGGTCAGTCCAGTGGTGGTGGAGGGCGCGGCGAACTGGGTGAAGCCGTCGAGGCCGGTGCCGCCGTCGGTCGTGATGGAGGTACCAAAATCGAAGTCGATGACCTGGCCGGCGGTGGCGTCGATGAAGTCCCAGCTGCTGGCGCCGGCCGTCTCGGTGTCGAGCGCGCCGTCGGTCGTGAAGGTCAAGGTACCACTGGCGCCTTCCACCGGGACGCCGGGCGTACCACCGACCACGTCGCCGCCATCCACCATCGCATGCCACTCCCAGGCGTTGCTGGCGCTCTTGCGGAAGTAGGTGGTGATCTCGTGGGAATTTCCGAGCGAGTCGTAAACCGTCAGGGTGTTTGAGAAGTTGCTGGTGGCTGCCGGATCTGTGGGGTCCCAGGCCGGCGGCACCACCTCGTTGGAATCGAGATTGGCGGCGATGTCGGCGGAGGTGGTTGCACTGGCCGGGACGGTACCGGGACCGACCACGATGTCGCCCACGGTCGTCCCCATGGTGCCGTCGGGGTTGGCGGTGTAGCCCTGCAGGCGCAGGCTGTCGGGGTTGACCAGGTGACCGGTGTTGTCGATGTGGAACTGACCGGCGCGGGTGTAGAAGTTGCCGCTGGCGCCGCCGACGGTGCCCTCGACGACGAAGAAGCCGTTGCCCTGCAGCGCCACGTCGGTGGGGGAGTCGGTGGTCAGAAGCGCTCCCTGGGACCACACCTGTTGAATGTGAGCCAAGCGCGAGCCGGCGCCCGCCGTCGGCGTAGAGTTGGTGGTCGGAATCGAGCGGCCGAGGAGATCCTGAAAGACGCCGCGCGAGCGCTTGAAGCCCACGGTGTTGACGTTTGCGATGTTGTCACCGGTCACGCCCAGCGCCTCACTGTGCGACTGAAGACCGGAGACGCCGGTGTTGAGGGAACGTAGAATACTCATGTGTCTTTCCTTTTCGTTGTTTTCTCGTCCGGTGCGTGAAGCACGGTGCAGCTCACTCCGCGATGGAGATGATGTTGGACAGGGGAATCGAAGAGCTGCCGATCTGCAGCTCCGGATAGCCGTTGTCGTAGGAGACGGAGTTGACGACGCCCACCACCTCGGAGGAAGTGGCCACGGGCAGACCGGCGGCATCGACCGCGGTCACGTCGATGCTGTAGAGGCCGGGGTCGGCACGATTGCCGTCGCCCTCGTTTCCATCCCAGAAGATGCCGTGTGTTCCCGGGTACGTGTCGCCCAGCTCCAGGGTGCGCACCTCGCGACCGGCGGCATTGCGGATCGACACCGTCACGCCCTCGGCCCGGCCGTTGAGCGTGAAGCTGGTCTCGGCCGGTCCGATCGGGTCCAGGTACAGGCTCTTGCCCGAAGCGGTCACGGTCTTACCCACCAGCGACGCGGTTTGCATGCTCGCGATGCCCGCGGTCTCGGCGCCCAGGATTTGCAGCGACTGGCCGATTTCCGTCAGCTTCTCGACGCCCGTGAGCTCGGAGAGCTGGCTGACCATCTCGCGCGACTCCATGGGGTTGAGCGGATCTTGATTGCGCAGCTCAGCCACCAGCAGCTGCATGAAGGCGTCGCGATCGAGGGCTCCGCTGGCAGGGCCCGACTCCTTGCGCGGGGCCAAGGTCTGCGTGTTTACCGCGCCGGTGATTGGGTTGATGGCCATGGTCAAACCTCCGTATCGATCGATTGCCAGCGGGGTGTGCCGCTCTTCTTGCTGGCGCGTTCGGACGCCATCGTGCGTGCCGCCAGCGTCGACAACTGCAAGTCGTGCTTGGCCAGCGCCGCCCGCAGAGCCGAGCCCTGGGCGAAGAGGGCGGCGACCGCGGCGCTGTTGGAAAGCGTGGCGCGCAGCTGTACGGCGCGGCCCTCGAGCAAGAGCTCGAGACTGATCGGACCCAGCTGCGGATGGCGCAAATTGACCACGGCAGCGCTGGCGCCCGACTCGTGGGGCACAAGGCGAACCTCGATGCCGGGCGCCTTTGCGGCCGGCTGGGGCGCATGGGGCTTTGCGCCCGCCGGTGAACCGGCGGCGTTCGGAGTCTCGGCAGCCGGCCCCGGCCGCGCTTCGACCAGGACCTGAATCACCTGCTCGGCCACCCATACGGCACTGACCAGCAGCGCCGCCTCCGCGGTCGCATCTTCGCGTGCGTAGGTGGTGTGCTGCGGCGGCCCGGCTGCGTCGACCTTGAGCGCCTTCTGGACCGGAGCGCTCAGGCCGAGCGCTCCTCCCAGCGTTCGCCGAAAGCCCAGAGGCGACGCTTCGAGCGGCGACGCGCTTCGTCCGAGCGAGCCTTCCGCGAGCTGGGGCCCCCGGCCGAGTGACTGCGTCGTGGCTTTCACCGCGGACCTCCCCGCTGGGCCAGATCGTCGTTTTCGCGCTGCTCGGCCCGCTGCTGCGACTGACGCCGCTCCTGCAGCGCCTGATCGCGCAGATGCTCGAAGCTACGCAGCTCGCGATCAATGTGCCTGACCGCCTCCACGCGGAGAGTCTGCTCTTGCTCGCAGCGGACCAGGTGCTCGGCCGCGCGAGCCAGACTCCCGCGCGCCATCTCCGCCAGTGACGCCCTGAGGCCCACGTCAACAGCCGCCGCCGGCGCGGCCACCGCAAGTTCGCGCCCTAGACGAAGGCGATCGACCCTCGCGCCCTCGAGTTCCTCGCGCGCCATGTGCAGGTCGACCAGCGCCGCCGCAGCCTCGAGTTGCCGCATCTTCTTCAGACGTCGTTTGGTCGAAACCAGACGAGAGAGACCCTTGGGATCGCGCATCAGCTACCCTCCATCGTTTCGGCCGGTGCCGACAGCGCCGCCGCAAGCTCGCGGTGGGCGGTACCGAGCGTCACCGGCTCGTCACTGCCCTGACAGAAAACCCGTGTCAGCGCCGGCATCGCCAGAATGGCTTCATCGAAAAGAGGGACCGTCCCCCCCTTGTACGCCCCGATCGCCAGCAAATCCTCGACCTCCGCATAGGCCGCCATCAACTCCCGAACACGATGGGCCAGCGCCATCTGATCGCGGCTGACCAACTGGGGCATCACGCGCGAGAGCGAGGCGGGAATGTCCACGGCGGGAAAGTGCCCTCGGTCGGCGAGCTTGCGCGACAGGAGGATGTGACCGTCGAGAATCGCGCGCACCGAATCGGCGATCGGATCACTCATGTCGTCGCCCTCCACCAGCACGGTGTAGATTCCCGTGATGCTGCCAGAGCCTTCGCAGGGACCGGCGCGCTCGAGCAATCGGGGCAGAGCCGCGAAGACGCTCGGTGTGTAGCCCTTGGTGGCGGGTGGTTCACCCACGGCCAGTCCGATCTCGCGCAATGCCATGGCGTAGCGCGTCAGGCTATCCATCACCAAGAGCACCTGCTTGCCCTGGGCCCTGAAGTACTCGGCCACAGCCGTTGCATAGAGCGCGCCTCGCGCCCGGAGCAGCGGCGGATCGGAGCTGGTGGCCGCAATCACGACCGAGCGCATAAGCCCTGCGCGCGACAACGTACGGTTGACGAACTCTTCGACTTCTCGGCCACGCTCTCCGATCAGCGCGATCACTGCCACCTCGGCCGCCGCCTCGCGCACCATCAGACCCAGGAGTGTGCTCTTGCCGACTCCTCCGCCGGCAAAGATGCCCATGCGCTGACCGCGGCCCATTGTCAGCATGGAGTCAATAGATCGAACACCCACCCACATGGGCTCCTCCACCGGCCTGCGCAACAGCGGGTTGACGGGCGTACCCTCGAGCGGAACCCGCGCTTCGCAGTTGCTCAAGGGCTTGCCGTCAAGGGGCCGACCGAGGCTGTCGACCACGCGCCCCAAGAGGCCCGGTCCGACGGCAGCCGTGGCCGCGTCGCCCGCACGGTGCAATGTGGAGCCGACCACGAGCCCCTGAGTGCTACCCAGGGGCATCAACAGTGTGCGCTCACCGCGAAAGCCCACGACCTCGGCCTGCACCGGTACACGGCTGTGTTGAGAGCGCACCTCGTAGAGGTCCCCTACCGAAGACCTGCAATCGCCGGCCTCGAGCAACAGGCCAACCACGTCCAGGAGCCGGCCCTGGAGCGTAGGCCGAGCCACCTGCGCCACAATCTTTTGGTACTTGCCGAGATCGATGGCCGTCATCAGTTCGCCTCCAGCTCGGCATCAAAGGCCTTGCGCACCGAACGCAGCCGCTCGTCGATGCGACCGTCGACGTGCCCCAGCTCGCTCTGCAACACGCCGCCAAGGCCCTCGATGGAGGGGTCGAGCACGAAGCGCACACGGACGCCGTCGATCACAGCAGTATCGTCGCCGAGCACCTCACACAGGGCGCCATGGGCGTCAGGGGAGACCGCAACGCGCGCCTCGCGCACATCACCCAATGTTTGAATGGCCGCGCGCACGAAGCGCTGGTGCAATGCCGGGTCGAGCTGCACCTCGCGCTCGACCAGCACGCTGGCGATGGTCACCGCCAGATCGAGCAGCTGTGCTTCGGCCGCGCGCGCCGCCTCCGCCTTGACCACCCCGAGTTCGAGCGCCGCCTGAGCAAAAACGCCCGCCTGGGCCATCAGGCGATCTCGCGCGCGCTCGGTCTCGAGCTGCTCGGCCCGAAGCTGCGCCATCATCTCTTCAAGCGGATCGACCTCGGGCTCTTGCGGCGGCGCCTCGATGGCTTCACCGATCGTACGCAGAAGGAGCGGCCGCACTTCATCGCCGCGGGCGTCGATCCAGGCGGTGTTGCGGCCATCGCGACTCACCGCACCGCCGGAAGTCGAGGGAAAACGAATGCGTCGGGGATCAGACATAGCCACCCTCCCCTTCCCGGGCGATGTTGATGCGACCTTCGCGCTCGAGGTTCAGAGCTGCCTCCACGATCGCCTGCTTGGCCTCTTCCACGTCGGAAATGCGTACCGGCCCGAGCAGGTCTAGCTCCTCGCGCAAGACGGTTGCGGCTCGCGCCGAGAGGCTTCCAAAGACCTTCTCCTTCAAGTCTTCGCTCGCGGTCTTGAGGGCGGTCACCAGCTGCTCGGTAGAGACTTCCTTGAGTAGAAGCTGCATGCCGCGGCTCTCCACGCGGACGAGGTCTTCAAACGTGAACATCGAGCTACGCAAGGAATCAGCTACGGATCCATCGAGGGTGGCCAGCTCCTCGATCAGAGCCTCGGTGCGCTCGGCGTCCATGTTCTTGAGCATGGCCACCGCCGCTTCCATGCCTTCCACTTCATAACGACCCGCGTCGGTGAAGGACTCGACCTCGGTGGCAAACTGACGCTCGAGATCCTCTATCACGCTGGTTGGCACGCTTTGCAGCTGCGCAAGACGCATCATGATCTCAGCCTGCCTCTCGGTGGGCATGTCCCCCAGGATCTGAGCGGCGCGGGTGGGCGCGAAAAGTGAGAGAATCAGAGCGATGGTCTGCGGATGTTCGCGTTCGAGCACACCCAGGATGGTGGGCACCTCGAGCTTGGAGAGTGCCTCCACCGGCCCCCGCGCGCCCATCTCGTCGGTCCAGAGGTCAGCGGCCTTGCCCTCGCCAAGCGCCTTGCCTACCAATCGCCGAAGGTACGCACTGCTGCCCTTGAGGCTCGTGGGCACGCCCTGCTGCATGCGCAGAGCAAACTCCTGATGGATGGAGGAAACCGCAGTGGGCTCAACCTCCTTCAGCTGAAGAGCCGCTGCGCGGAGCAGCTTCACCTCGGCGTCATTGAGATGCGACAGCACGCGGGTTGCGACCGCTTCGTCCAGGCTGACCAAAAACAAGAGGCTCTTCTGAACGCCGGTCAGTCCTCGCTGCATCGCGAGATCAGCTCCGGTCTCCTCATCGGTTTTGGTCAGCGCGTCGCTCATCACCGCTGCTCCGTGATCCAGCCCTTGATCACGCGGGCCGCGCTTTCGGGCTCGCTATTGGCGAGTTCCGCCGCCAGCGCCCGCATCTCGTCAAGGTCTTCGCCCTTGCCGCCGCTGGCCGCGACCGCCATCGCACCAGGGACTCCGGGCAGCGCCATCGGCTGGGAACCATCGCCGAGCTGATGCGCTTCCAAGGCCGACTGTGGGGCGAGGCGAGCGCTGGCGCGCAGCAGCGCGAGCACGAAAATCAGCAAGCACAGCAACACGATCGCCCAGCCGAGATAGGGAAGCAGCGGCTGAGCCACGTGAACCGCATCGCCCACGGTGAAGCCTGGTTCCGGCGGCGACTCCACCGCCGCGAAGGGCACGCACTCGATGGTCACCTTGTCGCCACGCTCGGTGTCGATGCCAACCGCTGTGGCCACCAGATCCTTCAGGCGCGCCAGTTCTTCTTCGCCACGCTTTTCAAAGACCCGCTGCTCGCCCTTGGTCTTCCAGATGCCGTCTACGATCACGGCCACCTGGAGGCCCTTGACCTGACCCACCGGCTCGACGGCGTGGCGCACGACCTTGCTGACCTCGTAGTTGCGGGTCTCGGTTCGCCGCACCAGACCATCACGCCCGGCGGCGCCCGCCTCCGGCGCTTCACCGCCAGGTAGATTCGAAGGAGTGCCCGGCACACCACCCACTCCGCGATCGGTACCGGCCTTGGATTCCTCGCTAATCTGAAAGCTGCGCGAGGCGATGGTCTCGGGGTCGTAGCGCTCTTCGGTCCGCTCCTCCCTGGTGAAATTCACCGCCGCCGACACCCGCACCATGGAGTGTTCCTTGCCCAGTGCGGTATCCAGAAGCTCCTGCGCCGCCAGCTCGCGCGCGCGCTCCACCTCGCGGCGAAAACCCAGGGCGTCACTCGCAAGGTCTTTGTCGTCGGTACTCTCTGCGCCCAGGGCCCGACCCTGGCCATCGACGACGGTGACGGCGCTGGCATCCAAGCCGCGCACCGCAGAGGCCACCAGGTAAACGATGCCACGAATCTGCTCTTCGCCAGTACGGAAGCCGGTTCGCGTATGTAGAACGACCGAGGCCGAAGCCTGTTGCTCGCCGCTGCGGAAAAGCGAACGCGAAGGCAAAACAAGATGCACCCGGGCTCGCTCGACTCCCCGCAGGTGCCCGATGGTGCGCGCCAGCTCACCCTCGAGGGCACGGTGATACTTCACCTGCTCGGCAAACTCGGTCTCGCCAAAGCGTTGCTCGTCGAAGACCTCGAAGCCCACGCTTCCGCCATCGAGCACGCCCTCGCCGGCCAGTCGGAGGCGCACCTCATGCACCTTGTCCGCCGGGACGCGTACGGTGCCGGCAGGCTGCACCTCATGGGGAATGTTCAGGCTCTGCAGCCGCTCGACAATGCGGGCTTCCTCATCGCCGTCGAGGTCGGAGAAGAGCACCGCGTCGCCCGGACCGATGCCTCCCATGGAAGTACTGATCAGCACCAGCGCGAAAACCGCGATGAAGGCAGCGACGCCAAGCCGAGCCACCCCTCCAAGAGCGGCCCAGCGGGCGCCGACAACTCCTATCGCGTTGCGCAGGGCTTCCATCGATCAGGCCCCCATCCGCATCACTTCGCGGTAGGCGTCGATCAGGCGGTTGCGCACGCTCGACAGCGTGCGCAGGGAGATGTCGGCCTGTTCCATCGCGATCATGGTGCCGTGGATGTCGTGGCTCTTGCCCTCGGCAAACTCCGCGGTCCTCGCGTCGGCCGTCTTGTGCTGGGCGTCGACCTCCTTGACCATTTGCTGAAGGTGATCTGCGAAACTGCGCGCGCCTTCGACCGCGCTCTCGTCACCGAGCTGCAGTGGGCGCTCGGCCAGGGCCGGCTTGGCAATTTCCGGTCGCGACTGGATCGGGGTTTGCTGCGTGAGCAGGGCGGGAGGAAGTCCGAGCGGTGCCATCTTCAGGATCCGATGGAAAGGGCCGACTGGGCCATGCCTTTGATGGTCTGCATCACGGTGACCCCTGACTCGTATGCGCGCGATGCGGTGATCAAGTTCACCATCTCCTCGACAGCGTTGACGTTGGGAAGCGCCACGAAACCGCGCTCATCGGCATCCGGATGCGAGGGATCGTACATCTGCTGCGGGGGCGCTTGGTCGCGGCGTAACTCGCTGACCTCGACGCGGTAGACCGCGGTGGGCTCGGCTCCCGCGGCGTTGGCCACAGCATCGGCGAAACGGTTGTCGGTATTCACGGGGACGGCCTGAAAGACCGGATCGATGCGCTTGTAGGGCCCTCCCTCGGCCGTGCGCGTGGTGCGGGCGTTGGCCAGGTTCGAGGCCAGGGCGTTCATGCGCGCCCGTTGGGCATCGAGACCCGAAGATGCGATCTCCATCGCTGAAAAGAAGTCCATCATCGTTCTCCTTGGGCCGCCGAGGCCCTCCACCTACCGTCGAGCGCCGTCACCATCAGCCGTTGCCTCCGGTGGCCGCGTAGCGCAGCATCCCCAGGTGCTTGGAGATGAAACGCGCGGCGGCCTGGTAGCGCAGATCATTGGCCGCGAGCTTCGACATCTCACGCTCGAGGCTGACGGAATTGCCGTCGGCGCCGACCGGAGCGGTCGTGTCCTCGACCCTGTGAACACCCTCGAGCCCCGGGCCGGCGCTCGCCGGATTTAGGTGGCTCTTCTCGGTACGCGCCAACGGCAGCGTTCTGCCCTGCTCCACTTCACTGTCGCGCAAGATGTCGACGGGGCGAAATCCCGGGGTCTCGACGTTGGCGATATTGGAAGCTACGACGTTATGGCGCTCGCGGTGGTACTCGAGAGCCTGCGTCAGAGCTTGGGCGCCATTGGACAGCGGCAGCATGGCCAGAATACGAAGCAACCTTCATGCCACGGCGCTGAAGTCGAAAAAGCCCGAGATTTTGGGCCATGGGACCCGCCGACGGTGGATCTTTTCCGACACCCCGCCAGTCGGTTGACGGCGCCAAAATCTTGAGGGCGAAAGAGCACGACGCACACCACGATGCACACCACGACAACCCACACTCAGACGCCCCAAACGCAGATGACCCGACCCCCCAGCGCGTGGGAAGTCGGGTCACTCACCCTGGAAGGGCAACGATGGGGGCTTCAGGCGACGCCGATTTGCGGACGCAGCTTCTTCTTCTTCAGCTTCTCGACCAGCGTCGTGCGATTCATGCGCAGCACGTTGGCCGCCTGGTTCTTGTTCCAGCCGGTACGCTCCAGGGCCTGCACGATCAGGGCGTTTTCGAATTGCTCGACCGCATCGCGAAGATCGATACCCGCGTCGGGTAGCACGGGTCGGCCGTCACCGGGGGCGATCGAATGCTCGCTCTCTGGGCGAACCTTCCGAGGCAGATCATCCAGATCGAGTTCGCCCTCGCCCTTCAACAGGACCATGCGCTCGATGGTATTTTCTAGCTGACGGATGTTGCCGGGCCACTCGTAGCTGCACAGGGCGTCGAGAGCCGCGCCGGTGACACCGCTGACGCTGCGCCCGCGCCGCTCGTTCACACGCTGGATGAAATAGGCCGCCAGCTCGGGGATGTCGCTGCCGCGGTCGCGCAAGGGCGGCAGCTCCACCGGCACCACCTGGATGCGGTAGAGAAGATCCTCGCGAAACTTGCCCTCGTCGCACATGGCGTCGAGGTCACGATGGGTGGCGGCGACCACACGCACATCCACCCGGCGGGTGCGACTTTCACCCACAGGACACAGCTCCTTTTCCTGCACCACGCGCAGCAGCTTGGCCTGCAAGCCCAGGGGCAGCTCGCCGATCTCATCGAGGAAGATGGTGCCGCCGTCGGCCATGGCGAACTTGCCGATGCGCGGAGCTGTGGCCCCGGTGAAGGCGCCCTTGGCATGCCCAAAGAGTTCACTCTCGAGTAGGTTTTCCGGAATCGCGGCGCAGTTGACCGTGACAAAGGGCTTGTTGGCGCGGTCGCTGGCCTCGTGCAGGGCACGGGCCACCAGCTCCTTGCCGGTGCCACTCTCGCCGGTGACCAGCACCGAACAGTCGGTATCGCAGACCTGACGGATCACCGAGAAGACCTTGAGCAGCTTTTCGTGCTGCCCCAGCATTCCGGGCGCAAAGCGCTCGCGCCACTCGCGGGCCGGCGTGGCGTCGGCGTTGGCGCTGGCGCTGGTGCCAACACTCAGGCCCCGGCGCAGCTCGGCGCGGTCGATGGCCTCGTCCAGGGCATGAAAGGCGAAGGGCTTGTGAACGAAGTCGGCGGCGCCCCGGCGCAGGGCGTCGATCGCAGTCTCGACCCGATGGTCCCCGCTGATCACCACGACGCCAAAACGATGACTGGCGCGCGTGGCGTGATCGGCCAGGTCCAGGCCGCTGCCGTCGGGTAGGTGGATGTCGGTCAGAACCAGATCCACCGAATCCTCGGCAAGCACCTCTTGGGCCTCGGCCAGGCTGCGCGCGCTGCGCAGCTCGATGTCACGGCGCTGTAAATAGCGACACACCGCCTCGCGCGTGGCGTCGTCGTCTTCGACCAGGAGAATCGTTTGTGCGCTATTGCTCATTGGCTCCACTCCGGTTCGCTTATTGCTCGCAGCCCGGCTCACTCGCGGGCGACCTTCAGGCAAAACGCCGCCCGCGATTAACCTCCGGCAGCCCCAGCCTGTTGGTCGTTCGCGCGGGCAAGGATAAGCAAACGGACGCTGCGCCGACAGCTTTAGCCAAAAAAATGGCGCCCGATGATTTTTTTTTCGGCCCCCCGGACTCGACTTTGCCGATTTTCGTCCGATTTCACTGCCATGAATGCGCCGGTGCTAAGACCCGAGCAGAGCGGCGTGGACCAGGAGCTGCTGTTCCAGGCCATGAGCGACGGGGTGCTATCGGTTGACCTGGACGATGGCCAAATTCGGGGTGCGAACCAGGCCATGGAGCTGATCACCGGACACATGCTGTCGGCCCTTGTGGGTGCATCGCTCACCACCCTCGCACCGGAAAATGCCGGGCCCCACGAAATCCCCTTTGGAAGGGAAGTGGTCACCCGGGAAGGCCTGCACGACGAGGTCACCATCCTCCGCGCCGACGGATTTGTCGCCAGCGTCTCGGTGCGCGTCGCGCACGCACCCGATGGCCATCGCAGCATATGTATCATCAGAGATACAACCGCACGGCGCATGCTGGAGCGCGAGCTGATCACCAAGCACCTGGCCCTACGCAGCGCCCACGAGGAGCTCCAGGGCAAGCAGCGCGAGATTTCCCAGCTGTCGGCGCGCATGGCGGTGGTCTCGCGCCAGGCCCTTCTCTCGGCGGTGGTCGCCGAGGTCGCACACAACATCAACAATCCCCTGGCCGCCCTCGGCAGCTCGCTGCGCGTCTTGGCTCGCGGTCAAGCCAGCCCCTGCCCCGACCGAGAGCGCCAGCGCGCCCTGATCGAGCGTTGTGTGACGGCCTGCGACCGCCTGGCCAAAGTCGTCGACGAGCTGCGCGGCGCCTGTCGCAGCGCCAAGCCGGTCGGAGAGGCCATCGTCGACCTGGCCCAGGAAGCCGAGCTCGCGGTGGCCTTCATGCGCGACCGCATGCCGGTCGGCGTCAAGCTCGAGTTCAACACCGAGCCCGGCCTGCGTGTGACCGCGCGCGGCGACGAAATTCAGTACGCGGTGCTGAACATGCTCGACAACGCCCTGCACGCCGCCGGGCCCTCGGGAAGCGTTCGCATCCGCGTCGAAAGCACACCCGAGGGCGCCCTCCTGGTCGTCTCCGACTCCGGGGCCGGCATTCCCGAAGACCTCTGCCACTCCATCTTCGAACCCTTCTTCACCACCAAGCCCGCGGGTTCGGGCACCGGCCTGGGCCTGTCGATGGTGCGCCGCATGGTCACCGAGCACGGCGGACGCGTCTGGGTCGAGGCCCATGGAGAGCTCGGAGGGGCTTCGTTTTTCGTTCAATTGCCGGAGGCGCGAGATGAATGAGACCGTGGAAACACAGGCAGGCGACGGCTCAGGCGCCGATGCCAGCGCCATGACCGGGCGCGACCCGCTGGGGCGCGTACTGCTGGTCGACGACGATCCCATCGTGCTCGAAGCGCTCGCCGACGAGCTGGGACCCCTCTTCGAAATCGACCGCGCCGACAGCGCCGAGGCCGCCGAGAAAAAACTGGTGGCCGGTCGCTACGACGCCCTTGTCAGCGACGTTCGCATGCCGGGCAAGGGCGGCGTGGCCCTGCTGGAGCGCGCCGCCGAGGTCGACCCAGATCTCGTGCGCATCTTCCTCACGGGCTTTGCCGACGCCGAGGTCTACAAGAGCGCCAAGCTGACCGGCGCCTACCAGCTGCGCAAACCCTGGGGCTGCGAACTCGAGCTGGTGCTGCGAAACGCCATCCAACACCGCCACAACCTGGAGCGCCTGCAGACCGAAATCGATGATTCACTGGGAGTCATCGGAATCGGGCGTCGCAGCGTCGAGGTCGTCGAGCGGGAGACCCTGGTCGCGCACATGCAGCGCTCACTGCGCTCGCTGGCCTGGGTGCGCCAGGTGGAGGTCACCCCCTTCGACACCGAGGACGACGCTGAGGGCGACGCGACCGAGCGCAGCGACCCCCTCGAGCTCGAAGCAGCGGCCGAGGGCGAAAGCAAGTTCGGCTCGGTGGTGCAGCATGCGACGCTGTGGACCGCCTCCCGCAGCGGCTACCACGTGCGCATCGAGTTTCTGGCCGAGCACGACTATGCCCGCCGTGTCGTGCAGCTGACCCTGCGCCAGACTGCCGATGCCCTGCGCATGCGCCAGCTCGCCGACGACATCGGCAAACGCAGCTACCTGCTCGAGTCGGCGCGCGACGAATTCATGCGCCGCGACCGCCTGGCCACGCTCGGGGCGCTGGCCTCATCGATCGCCCACGACGTCCGCTCGCCACTCACGGTGTTGATGATCAACCAAAGCTACCTGGACGAGCGCATCGAAGACCCGCCGCTGAGAGAGGCCATTGGCGACTGCCGCGTGGCCCTCGACATGATCGAAAACGTCATCGGCACGCTCAGCAACATGGCCTCCGAACCCGGTGACTCCACCCGAGTCCCGCTTTCACCCATGGTCGAGCGCGCGCTACGCCTGCTAAGGAGTTCACTGCGCAACCGCAAGATCCGCGTCGAGACCGAAATAGACGTCGACCACTTCGTGCACTCGACCTCGGTCGAGGTCAGTCAGATCCTGATCAACCTGCTCACCCACGCCTCCCACGCCTCGCCGCCCGGCTCGACCCTCCAGCTGCATGTGCGGCGCGAGAGCTACCACGTGGTCGTCTCGATCCACGACCGCGGACCCCGCCCCGAGCCCCACGAATGCGAGGAAATCTTCTCCCCCCTGCATGCCGTCGACCGCCCCGGCGCCGGGCTATCGCTTTCGATCCTGCGCCAGATGGCTCGCCACCATGGCGGAGACCTGCTGCTGCGTCCGAGCGGCGATGGTGGAAACTTCGAGTTGAAGCTGCTGGCCCACGAGGGCTGAGCCCGCCGCTTCGAAGGCGCCCTCGAGAGCGGCGCCAGGATCAGCGGCTTCGACGCCGTGGAGATGCCCGACGACCTGCTGAAGGCGGCCACGCGCTTGGAGGTCGACGTGGCCCACGACAGGCCACCGGGCGCGGCCTGGGCCCGGCACGTGATGCTCTTCGCCTACGTGGATCCTGGTCCCCAGACGTAAGAGAACTCGTTTCGCCCGGCCGTGGCCGTAGCCATGATCGTGATCGTGGACGATCAACGGCGTGTCGTGGGCACCATCGCGCAAGCCACCGAGGTGGCCAGTTGCTCTGGCTCGTCCACGACCACGATCACGGCCACGGCCACGCTCGTGGCTGCGGCACAGGGCGGGCGTCCCGCCCCGCGAGCAGCCTACTGGCAGTCGGTCTCGTTCTGGGAGTCCTGGAGCGTCCAGTCCGAGCTATTGGGCATGTCCTTGAAGTATTGGCACGCCTGCGTATCGCCGAGCAGCTTCCAGCGGAACCAGGCCACGGTGGACTCTTCGGTCCAGCGCGTGGGAATCGGAATGTGGTCGGCTCCCTGCGCCTGATACCAATAGGCCTCCACGCTCGAGCTGAGCGCATCAAAGCCCTCGCCGACCCACCTGGCCGAGACCAAGGTGTCCGACGAGCCGTTGAACATGAAGATGGGCGACTCGATCTGGGCGTACAGGCTGGCGTAGTCCGCCGGCGCGTCACCATAACCATGGGCCGGCTCCATCGCGTGACCGGCGTAGATCATGCTGTCGCCCCACTGCGCCTCGGCGCGGTAGATGCAGACCACCGCCGCGCCTCCGCCCTGGGAGTGACCGGTGGAGCCGATCTTGTCGTCGGCCAGGTCGGGATATTCGGAGCGCGCGGTCTCGATGGCCGTGATGCACTGGGTGCCCTGGCCCGTGTTCCGATCTTCGTAGCACGCGGCCAGAAAGCCGTGGCTGGCGAGGTGCTCGAGGACCGCCAGATAGGAGGAGCAGCTGGCGCCGGTACCGTTGGCCAGGTGCACCACAGGTACCTTGCACCCCGCGGGCACCACGGGAACCCTCATCTTCACCGAGCCCGAGGTCACCGCCTCGAAGCTGAAGGGGCCGTCTTCGGTGTAGCCGGTGATCCCGGCCAGGCAGTGGTCGCCCGCGGGTTCGGTGGTCGTGGCTGGCGGGTCGGTCTCGGTCTGCATCGACTCGCTGGGGTCCATGGCCGAAGCACCCATGTCGTCGGTGGAGGTCATTCCCATGCCGTCGCTCGACGTGTCCATGGGTTGTGCCGCGCTGCCGGCCGCGCCACCGCTGAGGGTCGGGTCCGATAGGCCCATGGCTGACGAGCCTTGCGTTTGTCCCCCGAGGTCGGCGGTGGTGGCGGGTGCAGACCCGGTGGCAGGGCTGAAAACCTCGGCGCCGCCCGCATCGGTCTCTCCGCCTCCACAGCCCATCACCCCCCATAGGCGTTAAGCGGCGTAAATTGCTGGGTTTTCTCGGCCTCCCAAGCAGGCGACATCAGAAATCGCCTTCAGTCTCAACTTCGGATTCGCGGGTCCTCGGAGTCTGGCAATTTCGTGAGCTGCAACCCGCCTAACGCCTATGCCATCACCCCCTGTGATGCCGCGGCAGCCACCGCTGCGCCCACCGCGAGCCGTCCCAAAATGGAAATACGATCAGCTTGATTTTTGCGTGCCATGTTCAACACCCGGGTAACCTGGGAAAGATGTACGTGCTTTGCACATCGTCCCGTCTCGGGTCCTTGGCGCTGTGTTGGGAAAACCCGTGCGCAGTTCGAAGCCTGCGGCAGGGGCCCGCATTCCCCCTGCCTGGGAAGACCTACCCGGCCAAATCACCTCAACCGTCCTCGACGGTCCCCCCTATTCAGATCATTTCTTCTTGGCCGTCCCGCGACGCTTCGATCGCCGGGGCTTCGCCGCGTCGACCTCGTCGGGCTTCCCGGCCGGCTCGGGCGCAGCTTCTTTCTCCTCCCCAGCGGGCGCGACCATGGCCTCGACCACAGCGCCCACTCCGTCCGCCGATCCGGTTGCGGCCTGCCGCCCGGCCCGCGGCCTCGCCCTTTCCGTAACCCCGAGCGCGGCCTGGAGCTCCGGGTCGGAAGGCACAGCCATGCCGCCCACACGCTTGATGAGAAATTCCACCCGGCGGTTTCGGGCGCGGTTTTCGGCGCTATCGTTGGGCGCCAGCGGTCGCGTGTCGGCGTAGCCGATCACCCGCAGCTGCTCGAACCCGAGCGGGGCCTCGCGCTGCAGGTGACGCAAGACCGCCGTGGCGCGCGCAGACGACAACTCCCAGTTAGATGGAAAACGGCGCGTCTGGATCGGAGTGTCGTCGGTATGCCCCTCGACGCTCAAGCCCGCCCCGAAGGCGCGCGCCAGTTCGGAGATCTTGTCGAGCACCGGATCGGCCACCTCGTTGAGCGTGTCGGAGCCAACGGGGAAGACCAGGCGGTCTTTCAGGCGGATCACCACCCCATCGTCGGTGGCTTTGATCTCGACGTCGTTTTGCATCTCGCGCTGGCGCACGAACCGCACGATGGCCCGTAGCGCGCTCAACTCGCGGTCGTTGAGGGGCATCTGCAGAGTCGACTCGTGACTCGAGAGTTCCACAGGCGTCGTGGCCATGGCCTGGATGTGGCCGGAGCGCTCGATCTGCACGCCGAAGGCATCGCGAATCGAGCCCATCATCTCTTTGAACTCCACCACGTCCATCTCGGCAAACGACAGCAGCAACACGAAAAAGGTCAGCAGCAGAGTCGCCAGGTCCGAAAAGGTGGCCATCCAGGGCGGGGCGCCTTCCTCGCAGTCGCAGTCCGCGTCGCCGAGGCTATCGAGATCGATGTCCATGGCTCACAGGCTCCTCGGGCTCAGGCGGCTTCCAGGTCGGCCTGGGAACGGTCGGCCGGGGCGATGCGGGCCTCGAGCTTCTCTTTGATGATCATCGCGTTGTGACCCTTCAGGATCGACTCGATACCAGCGATCACGACCCGCATGTTGGCCGTCTCCTCGCTGGTGCGTCGTTCGAGCTTTTCGGCCAGCGGGTTGAAGACCAGGAAGGCCAGAATCGCCCCGTACATCGTCGTCAGCAGCGCCACCGCCATCGCCGGCCCGATCTTGGCCGGGTCGTCCAAGGTCTGCAGCATCTGCACCAGGCCGATCAGCGTGCCGATCATGCCCATGGAGGGCGCCGTCGCTCCCATGAACTTGAAAAACTTCTGGCCGCGCTTGTGACGCTGCTGCATCGAGACCATCTCGGCCGTCAGCGCGTCGCGGATCTCTTCCTGGGGCAGGCCGTCGACCGCGTGCCGGAGAGCCTTGCCGAGAAAGATGTCGTCGACCTGCTCGTTCTCCAGCGCCAAGATACCCTCGCGCCGCGCAACGTTGGAGAGTTCCACGATCTTGGCGATGGTCTTGACCGCATCGCCGGCCGGAACGCGGAAGGCATTTTTGACGACCTTGATCGCGCCCAGGACGTTCTGCAGTGACTCGCAGATCAATGTGGCGGCGATGGTGCCGCCGACGACGATGAGCAGGCTCGGTGTGTCGATGTAAGAACTGAGCTCACCGCCGACCAGAATCGATCCCACGATCAAGCCGAAGCCGACGAAGATTCCCACGGGCGTCGCGATATCCATCAATTCATTCCTTGTGCGGGCAAGCGGTCGCTTTTGTCCTGAACTTGACGCCCACGGCGGCTCCAGCGGCTGCTGTTGCCCCTTGTTGGCACAGTCTGTGCTCTCCAGTTGGTGAGCCTCGCGGCGATGGCACTCGCCTCGTCCCAGCAATCGGCCGTTGGCCGTTCGCCCTTGAGCGCCGGCCTCGGAAGCGCTGGCAAGGCGTAGCGCAACTCTAAAGGTGAACGGGCTCCAGGCCGTTGTCGGTGGGGTGAGATGGAAGCGCTAGAATCAACCAAGCTCGAAGAGACGATGCCTACCCTCGCGCGGCCGCGCGTCCTTGTGGTCGATGACGTGCCAGCGGTGGTTCGCTCTTTCGAGCGCGTGCTCGAAAGCAGCTACGACGTGGTCGGGGTCTCCGACAGCGCCGCCGCGGTACGCACCCTGGGCACGACCGACTACGATGCCATCATCAGCGACATCACCATGCCCGGCGTCAACGGCCTGGACCTGCTCAAGGCCGTGCGCGAGATCGACAGCGACCTGCCGGTGATCCTGGTGACCGGTGATCCCTCGGTAGACACAGCGATTCCGGCCGTCGAGTACGGAGCCCTGTCCTACATGATCAAGCCAGTCGCCCCCGACGTACTGCGCAAGAAGCTGGACTGGGCGATTCACCTCAACCAGCTGGCCAAGATGAAGCGTCAGGCTCTGATGCTGCTGCAGTCCAAGGATGGCGTCGACCGCGAGCGTTCCCGGCTGACCCATGACTTCGAGCTGGCCATGGCCAAGCTCTACCTCGCCTACCAGCCCATCGTTCACTGGCCGACGCGCTCGGTCTGGGGCTACGAGGCCCTGGTGCGCTCGGCCGAGCCGGCCCTGCCGCACCCGGGCGCCCTGTTCGACGCCGCCGAGCGCCTCGAACAGGTGGACGTGCTCAACCGGCGCATCCGCGAGCTGGCCCCCCAGCCTGTGGCCGAGCGCCTCGACAATGAGCTGCTATTTTTGAACCTGCACGTAGCGGACCTTTGTGACGAGACCCTGGTCGACCGCGCCACGCCACTGGCCTCGATCGCCTCGCGCGTCGTGCTCGAGGTCACCGAGCGCACTTCGCTGGAGAAGGTGCCCGGCGTCCGGTCGCGCGTGGCCGAATTGCGAGAGATGGGTTTCCGCATCGCCGTCGACGACCTGGGCGCCGGCTACGCGGGCCTGTCCAGCTTCGCCCTGCTCGAGCCCGACGTGGTCAAGCTCGACATGACCCTGGTGCGCAACCTCCACTGCGAGCCCACCAAGCAGCGTTTGGTGCGCTCGATGACGCGGCTATGTGGGGAAATGGGTATGGATGTGATCGGTGAGGGGGTCGAGTGCGCCGCCGAACGCGACGCCCTGGCTGAACTGGGCTGTGACCTGCAGCAGGGCTTCTTCTTCGCACGCCCGGAGCCCCCCTTCGTCGCCGTCAACTGGTGAGGGCTCGCGTGGGAAGGGCGTCCAGGAATCGGACGGCTGTACAGACGGCGTTCTGACGCTCGGAATGCTGGAGGGCACACCAGGCGACCTCAGGGGCCGCCACTGCCCCCTTTCCCGCGGTGTGGGTGCGCCAGGGCGCTTGCACCACATCACGCTCCCGACGCGGAGCCCCCACCACCGCGAACGCCGGCCACCGCCGGGGTCTGAAAAACGTCCTGGCAGCCCTTTCGAGTCTTCTTCGAGCTTGTTCGTCGGACCGGATTCGAGCGCGTATACCTCTGAAATCAAACGGAAAAATCCCAAGACAGGACAAGCACGTCCACACTCTGGAACCGACTTCAGCCGCCAGCAGGAGCGCGGCGAGCGCGCGTTCGAAAATGTTCACTGCGGGGGCCACCACCACGCCAGTAGTCCCCCAAAATGGCGCTGCGAGGCTCCGCAACAGGTCCCCATCACGCCCGCCGGAGGCGCCCCGAAGATCTGGCACGACTCTTGAGATCAGAGACTGGACGAAGGGAGTTCGACCATGCGATCTCAGAGCAAGCTAAACCTTGGGGAGGCCGAAGCACGGGAGGTGCTACGGCGCTACGAACCCGACGTCGAGAAGTTGGCCCAGCGTCTGCGGCCAGCGGTGGCGCGCGCGCGGGCCCTGGACCTGGATGACCTGCGAGCCGAAGGCCGCATCGCAGTGCTCGAAGCCATCTCCTCCTACGGTGGATACGGCGTACCCGAGCGCACCTGGGTCCGCACCCGCGTCCGCCAACGCATGATCGACACCATTCGGCGCTTCGATATCCGCACTCGCGACGAGATCCGGCTGGCCATGAAATACGCTCACGGCGAGACCGAAAACGAGCAGGAACACGAGGCCGGACGCGCCGCCGCCTCGCGTCAGATGATGTCGCTGGATTGGACCGGAAGCGACGGCCGCTCGCTCATGTCGCGCCTGAGCAATGATCGCGACTGCACGAACGAGACCGGCCCAGAGCACGATGCCCACGTCCAGCGCCAACGCCAGCGCCTGATGGACGCCATCAGCGAGCTGTCACCGCGCCAGCAGCGGGTGCTGAAGTTCCGCCTGTTCTACGGCCTGTCCCTGCGCGAAGTGGGCGATCACCTGGCGATCACCGAGTCTCGTGCTTGTCAGCTCCAAAAGCGTGCCGTGGAGCGACTGAGCCAGGCGATGCGAGCGAGCTAAGGTCGGAGGCAACATGAAGCGCTCGGGCGGCGCGCATGGAAGGACCACCTCACCGAAAGTGGGGAGCGATCTGGAGCTCATTGACCCGCACACCGGCGACGAAGTGACGCGGGCGGAACTCATCAGACTGAACGCCGGCGGCGATGGCTTGCTGCGCGTAGACGTAGATAACTTAGAGTTAGAAATTGGAACACAGATCGAAATAGTTTTCGGCAACCCGGGTGACGCGCGCTACAGCGTCCCCGCAGCCGTTGAAAAACGCCATGGGCGCACGCTGTCGCTGCGACCGATCGCCCCCTGGAATCGCGTCCAACAGCGGGCATACTTTCGCCTTCCGACGCCGGGCCTGACCGGCACAGTAGTGGCTCTTGGCCATGAAAGCGGCGAAGAACTCGACCGGACGTCGCGCTTCGAGACCCGCATCCTCGACCTCAGCGCTGGAGGCGCGGCCATCTGCAGCCCATTTCGGCTACGCGTCGAAAGCGCCGTTGCATTGGACCTGCGGCTCTCGGCCCACGAGTCGACCACGATGCAGGGTGAGGTGAGACGGGTGTGGACCACGCCTCGCAACGAGCCACGGGCGGGCATTCGCTTCGTCGATATTGACGACGAACTGCGACAACGCCTGACGCGCTGGATCTTCGAAGCCCAGGCGCGCCGCGCTCGGGGGGCCGGATAAAATTCCCGCGGTGGTCGTGGCGTTGCCGGGTAAAGATCCGGGCGCTTCTGCCGAGTTATGTAGAGTACTGGGAGCAAAGTCGGGTGACACTTTCGAACGCCCCAAACTGCCCTGGGCCTGGGAGTCCTCTGTGAGCGAAGAATGGGTCAACAATACTATCGAGGGTATGCGCGAGATCGCGCAAGCACTCAATTTGGGTCACTGTGAGTTCATCTCCCGGGACGGCAAGCTATCGGAGGGACTGGCCGGCGCCTACATCCCCGTGGTCGGTGACCGCGCAAACGTCCAGCTCGCCGTGCTCTCGAGCGCGCAGGGCAACAGGAACATGGCTCGCAGCCTCTTGCAGATGGATCCCGACGACGCTGACCTGACCAGCGAAGACGTGGCCGACGCCGTGTGCGAGATCTCGAACATGCTGGCTGGCCGCGTCAAGGCAGGCATGGCCCAGAAGGAACCCGGCCTACGCCTGGGCCTGCCGGTATTCATCGACGGTCGGCTCGAAGAAGGCAACGCCAGGAAGGTCAACATCGTTCAAATGTCAGTCGCCAACGATCGTGTCTCGGTCATGGTGATGACCAACGCCTGACCTCGACGCTCCGCAGAGGCTCGGTCCAGTCGCCGTCACGACAGCAGAAAGTGCGCGTGATGCGCGCGCGGGCGGTCGTCTCCACGACCCGCGGCGAGCGCAGGTAATCGATGGTGAGCGTGATGGTCTTGGGTACCTTGACGGTGTCGCTCTGCATCAGCAGCTTGAAGATGGCGGCGCTCTCCATCAGCGGGCCGGCGGCTGCCACGGTTCTTCAAATGCCGTCGTCGTGGCAGTGGGAGATGCCCAACAGCGGTGCGATGCAGACCATGCCCTCGGGACAGCTCAACAGCGGTGCGAAGAGCACCGGCGTGCAGTCGAGCTTGCAGTAGCCCGCATCGCAGACGACGGTCGCGTCATAGCTGCCCGCGGGCATCGTGCAGTCGCCGGCGTCGACGCAGGTGGGCGCGCAGACGCTGGCGTTGGCGGGGAATCCGGGCGTGATGACGCACTCGGAGGCGTCGCCACAGTCGGCGGTCGCCGCACAGGGGCGGTAGGGATCTTCGACCACGGCGGGCTCACCACCGGCACCGCCGCTGCCGGCCTGCACCACGCCGCCGCTGCCACCGGTGCCGCCGGTAGAAGAGGTGCCGCCACCGGTGCCGCCGACGGCATCGACGCCGCCATCGTCATCGCTCGTGCCGCCGCCGGTCGGGGGCGGCCGCGTGCTGCTGCCGCGGTCGCTGCCAGCGCTCGACATGTCGTCGGCGCCGCCCGCATCCGGCTTCGTGGACGTGATCTCACGCGGCAATGCAATCGCCGTGGCGCAGTCGCATGGCCCCCAGCGCCGGTCCTCACCGCACACGCGCGCGCCTTGTCCGAGGCTACCGCAGTCGCACTGCAAGACCACCCCGGGCACGCCACAGCGCTCGAAGAGTTCACAGCCACTGAGCGCGAGCGACACCAGCGACAACCCCAAGAGCAAGCCGAGACGCCCGAAACGCCCGCGCGCTGCAACCCGTCTCATGGCGCCTCCTCGCTCTGCGTTTCGCCGCTGAAGACCCAGCGGGCCAGGGCCTGGTAGCCGCTATCCTGATCGGTGCGGTAGATGTCGCGATCGTATGGGTCGACTCCGAAGTGACCGGCGCCACCGGCCTCCACGGCCAGGGGCTTGCGCAACAGCGGCGAGCTGTCGAGCGCGTTTTCGTCGATCATGGAACGGGCCAGCGAATGGGTGGTCGAGATCTCGGCGCCGGTGGGCTGGTCGAGCGCACCGGGGGTCTCGGTCTCCCCCGGCAGCCGCACCCGACCCGGACCGTAGACGCGGAAGAAGCGACCGCGGTCACCGTGGCAGGAGGGAAAGCCGCAGTCGCGCAAGAGCACGGGATAGACCTCGCGCTGGAATTGACCGAAGTCGCGCTTGACCATGCCCTCGGCGACGGCGTCGGACTGGCTGCAGGCCGGCACCGCGAGCACGCCCCACAAGAATACGAGCAAGCCCGCGATGGACCGGCCGGGTCGGCCCGGTGCGGCCGTTCGCGCGATGTTCACCGGACCCCAAAGCCCCTTGTCTTCGCGTCGAGACATGGCGGTCATGGCTCCCATGCGAGGCGGGCGATCAGCAGGCGCTCCACGCTCTTGAAACGCCAGCCCCCGAGCGGCGCGAACGCGTGATTTTGGCGAAAGGCGATCGAGGCGCGAAAGGACGAACCGACCAGGGCGTCGAGTTCCCCGCGGCCACCGGCGGCGAAGCCCTGGCAGCAGGCTCCCTCGTCGGCCAGCTCGGAACTCATCCATGCGATCCACTGTAGCTCGGGTCCGACGCGAAGCGAGACGACGTCACCAAATCGCGCGCGCAGCTCGGCCCGGGCGCTGGGGCCGCCGAACTGGATCGGCTCCACGCTGTACTGGCCGACCGTGGGCGCAAAGCTCAGCATCGACAGCCCGATGGGAATCGCAAGCCTCAGGGCCTCGGCCGTGGCGCCGAGCCGGATCACGGGCGCCAACGTGAACTCACCGCGCTGAAAGCGCGCGGGCACCTCCTCCGGCAGCCCGAAGAGCGGCTCGACACGCATCGTCAGCCCGAGCGAGCTGGCGTAGTTCAGGGCGATGTCGAGGGAAAACTGGCGCCTGGGCTGCACGTGCACCCCCAGGGCCACCTCTGCGGCGCCGAAGACGGTGGTGGGCATCAGCTCAACCCCGGCTCCCGCCGGCCGCTCGTAGGCGAGGCTGCCAAAGCCAAGGCCGGCGCTGCTGCGCAGTTGGAGCGCGCGCTGGGGCTCCGAGACCGAGGCCGCGGCCGAGACCGCCGAAGCGTCCTGGGCCACGGCAACACCGACGCACGACAGCGCCATCAGCAACGACCCAAGCCACAAGCCGCGCGTGCTCATAGCGACAGCTCCGTCGCGATCGTGGCCTCGATGGCGCTGACGTCGTCGAGCAGCGCGAAGGCATCGTAGAGGTAGTAGCTGGGCGAGATGCGCAGGGCGATCCCAAGCTCGCTGCCCAGCTCGTCCAGGGCGGTGCGCTTGGAAAGCTCCAGCGCCAGGCGGTGGCTGGAGAGGGCCGACAGCTCTTTGTCGCCGGTGTAATAGGCGCCGGCGTAGTCGGCCGGATAGAGCGACTCGAAGTGGGCGGCGCTGCCCTGGGTGTAGAAGCGATAGGCGGCCGACACCAACCAGCCTTCGCCAAAGCCGAAGGCGGCGTCGGCGTCCAGCGTGTGCGACATCAACTCCCAGTCATCGATGTAGAAACGGTAACCGAGTCCGGCCGAGAGCCCATCGCTGAGCGCATGGCGGCCGCTGAGGGCAAGCGCGTGGCGCAGGCGCGTATTGGGGTTGTTCTCGGGCTTGCAGGCCTTCACCGGCAGCACGCAGCCGCCGAGCCACGCCTGGGGCGTTTCGCCAAAGCGCACGGAGCGATAGGGACTGGCCTGGTAGCCTTCGAGATGGGTCAGCTCGTAGGCGGCGCTGACAAAGGCCTCGGGCGTGAGCACCTGATTGAACGACGCCCGCATGCCGAGCTGGCGCAGGGGTCGGTCGAAGCTCGGATCGCCCGCGCGCCCGACGCGATCGAAATAGGCTCGGGCCGTCAGCGCCAGCGTGGTCGCCTTTTCGGCCAGGCTCTGCGACAGGCCCAGGCTACCGCCGTGGGACTCGTAGTCGTATTCGACGGAGTAACGGTAGGAAGCGCCCAGGATGCTATCGCCCAGACCGTGCTCGGCGCTGACGTCGATCTCGTCGCGCTGCTCCACCACGTATTTGTAGTTGCCGCGGGCGTCGAGGGAGGCCGCGGTGCGCACGTCGATGGAGGCGCTGCTCCAGACGTCGACGGTGTAGACCAGGTCCAGGCGCGAGCTCTCAGCGAGCGGGGCACCCACGCGCAGCCGCGGCGTGACCACGGTGGTGTTGTCGGTGTCGGAGCGCACGTATAGCGCGGTGCTCGCCTGGGTGGGATTGCTCTCCTGGGCGAGCCCCGGAGCACAGACGGCCAGCACGAGCGAGGCCAACGGCGCCGCCGCGAGCATCCGCGACTCAGTTGCCAAGCTGGCCCTCCTCGGACGCGGGCGCCCAGCTCAGGTGACCGCTGTCGATGGCCCCTTCGACGTCGACCGCCAGGTCCTGCTCGTAGCCCTCCCAGGCCTTGGAAAACTCGAAGCTCTGCAGCTCGCCGGGTTCCTTGTCGGACTCGGCCACTTCCAGAAAGAGCATGTAGCGGCCATCGGGCACGGGCATGCCGTCGAGGTCGAGCCCGCGCCACAGACCCAGGTGCTCTTTGTCGTGGTCGGGCCGGGTGGCGCCCGTCATCACGTCGGGTCCGGTCTTCTCGGGGCAGGCGTGGTCCTGGTAGTAGACCAGGCCCGGCAAACGCAGCACGGCGCTGAGCTCGATGGTGGCGACGTAGTGACCGTCCTCGGTCTCGATCCAGACGGCGGTGCAATTCTTCGGCGCGTAGCGGCCGCCGAGCGAGCGCGTGGTGAAGCTCAGGGTCAGCACGCCCTCCGTAATGACGCCGGCATCGGGCGGCAGGGCCAGGGGCTTGCAGCGATCACCCAGGCCCGCACCGGGCGTGGGCGTGTCGGTGGGATCGCTGGCGCCCAGCCGACTGCCGGGCGTGTAGAGCCCCGCGCTCGGATAGGCAGTTGGCTTGACCGGCGGGTCGTCCAACTCACAGCCAAACAAACCCAATGACAAGCCCCATGACAAGCCCCATGACAAACCCCATGACAAACCCAATAACAAACCCAGCATCCGCGAACGCGAAGGGGCCGTCGGGCGCCAGAGCCGCCGTCCCGGCGCGCGACGCCACACCCTCAGCAGGCCCAGCGCCGCCAGCAGGGCAAACCACGGACCGTCCGCACTCGAGTTCACCGGGCCCAGCGAGCAACCGCCGCGCAACACGCGCTGGTACTTTCCCGCCTCCGACGAACGCTCCAGGATGGGAATGGTGACCTCGTCGACCGAATCGCGGTCGAAGCTACCCGAGAGGGCTTCGGTCGCGACAAAGCCGGCGGAAAACCAGATCGGCCCTTCCCAGCTCGACGGAGCCGTCCAGCGCATTCGAACCTGATGGGCGCCGCAGGAGTTGAGCGCCACCACACAACGCTGGCCCAGCTGGCGCGATTCACAACGCATGATGCCGGTGGAGTCGGGCTTGATGCGCCGGGCCGGCAACCCGGGGCGTACCTGGTAGAGGTTGACCCCGAGACGTGGCTTGAGGTTCGGCCGCGTCATCTCGCACAGCTCATCGGGCCCGGCGGCGGACGCATCGATCTCGATGCTGCCCGAGGCCTTGCCACTTTCGGCCACCAGCTCCGCAACCAATCCCACCGCCGGTGTCATCGCCTCGGGGTCGTGGGGCTGGGTGGGATCGGGCCGGAGTTCGCGCCAGCGGGCGGCGAATTCTGGCCAACTCAGGGCGATCTCCTGCTGCTGGCCGGGCTCGTAGCCAGTCAGGGGCAGCCCCGCAACGTAGAGCGGAAACTCGCGCAGCCCGGGGCTCGCCTGGTGGCAGACGCTGCAGCTGAAGCCTTCCGCCGGCGATCCCGTGAACCAGCGGCCACCACCACCGCCGGCCGAAGCCAGCTCCGCATAGGCGTCGGGTGTGGAGTAGGCCTGGGCCGGAGCGCTGCTCAGGACCGTGAGCGCCACGGGCACGAGGGACACCACAAACGCCGCAAACACCGACCGGCGAAGTCGGAACTCGGGACAGCGCACAAGGTTTCCGTGCGGGCTTCGCATGGCAGCTCGGGGCCGGAGTCAGGGGGCGATTCGATCGTCGGGCGCGGACTCGATCACGGCGCGGCAAGCGCGTTGATCCACGCCTCGACGGCTTTGATGCCCTCGGTGTCTACCACGCGGGAGCCGATGGGCGGCATCTGATCCTTGGGATTAGCGGGGTCGCGCATGCTGATGAGCTGGTAGAGCAGGCTGTCGGCCGCCGAGCCCGCCACGATGCGGGTTCCGTCGCTCCAGCGCGGGGTCTGGGCCGGCACGCCGATGGTCGAAGTCAGCGCCTCGAAGTCCACCGGCGAGCGCCCGTCGAGGGCCTCCGGGGGCAGTCGCAGCCGCAGGTCGGAGGAGTAGCCCTCTGAAGCCGGGTTGCCGTTGTGGCAACTTACGCCGCAGTTGACGTGCAGATACCCCAGCGCTGCCACGCCCACGCCCGTGCCGTCGTCACCCAGCTCGAAGCTCTCGTCGCCGGGCGGCTCGGTCAGCAGGTCGTCGGCCTTTAGATCGGCCAGGCTCAGCCCCTCGGCTCCCGGCAGCGCCATCAGCACGCGCTCGAGGCCGAGCGCCCGGTCGGTGCGACCCTTGTGGCATTGGTCGCATTCCTTGGCGCTGGGGATGTAATAGGTGTCGCCGGCCACATCGACCTCGCCGCCGGCAAAGCGGGTGGCCTCGGTCTCGTCGTCGTTCCAGTGGTAGGAGGTCTTGAGCCAGAGCGTCGGGCTGACCTTCCAGTACAGGCGCGTCTCGACGCGCTTACCCTTCCACTTGAACTCCTTGAACATGCGCGTGTCGACGGGAAGCACCCAGGCGTCGGGGTCGGAGTTGTCGATCTTCGAGCCCTCCGGCAGGTAGACCCAGCGCTGCTTCTCGGCCCCGTCGGACCACAGCTTGTAGGCCGGGGTGAAGGGGCGAACGCCGGCGGCCAGCTCCTTGCTGCCAATGTCGGCGTAGAGCCCGGCGCAGGAGAGGGTCTCGTGGACCATGTTCACCGCCGGGTCGGGGCAGCCGGCCGGGGCCGGGGCGATGGTTCCGCCGCCACTTGCGGCGCTGTCTCCGCCGCCGCCACTCGAACTCGAGCCGCTGCCGCCACCCGAACTCGCCGTGGCTTCGCCGCCGCTGCCGCCGCTCCCCGAGCCGCTCGAATCACCATCCGCGGAGGCCGAGGTGCCGCCGTCCTTGCCGCGGCCGGCGCGGGCGGCGCTGGCGTCCCCGTCGCTGTCTTGATCGGTGGACTTGGCGCAGCCGTGCGTCCCCGCCCAGGTCAGCAGAGAAATGACGAGTGCCAAGATCGGCGTCCGACTCCAGCTCACAACACGCTACTCCCGCCGCCCGACCGCAACGCCGACGCCCCCCCCGGGGGGGCGTCGCGCGCGGACGGGCGAGCCGTGGGCCCTACGGCGCCGGTACCGCCCCGTCCGCGCCACCCGGGGCCACGTAGGTGCCATCGGGCAGCAGGATGTCGCCCTGGCCGGTCGGGGTCAGCGAGCGCATGTAGATGATCAGGCCCGTGATCTCTTCCTCGGTGGCGTCCCACTTGTGGAAGTACTCGTAGGTCTCCTGATCGGTCATGGCACCAAACATCTCGGGCAGGATGCGGAAGCCCACACCTTCGGGCTTGCTGCCGGTGGTCATGATGGCGCGCAGCTCCTCGTCGGAGAAGCGCGCGGCCTGGGTCGGGGTGTGCTGGATCTCGAAGTACTTGGCGCCCGAGGTGTGGCAGTTGTTGCAAGCCAAGCCCTCATCGGGCGGCGGTGGCATCCAGGTCGGATCGAGCAGCGCCATGGCAAACGCTTCGAGGTCGACGGTCCCGAGATCGAGCTCGATGCCGTTGGCGTAGCGCGCCTCACCGGCGGCCCACTGCTCCGGCGTGGCGGAGGTCACGAACAGCGGCGCGGTGCCGCCGATGTCGCCGCTGCGGGCGGCGATGGTGATCTCGGGCACGTCCTCGACGATCGTAACCAGCACGCCCTCGTTGTCGGGGTCGGGGTCGAAGATGACGGCGCTGGCGGGGATCGCCGACCAGTCCGACAGCTCGATGGTCACCCCGTCTACGTAGACGGGGACCTGGAAGGTGTGCACGCCGTCGAAGGCCGAGTACATGGTGTCGTATACGAGCGTCAGCGCTTCCCAGTCGACGTTCGGGTCGAGCATCTCGGCGACCTCGGGCGGCACCTCGTTGGGAGGCGCGGTGCCTTCGCTCGCGCTGTCGCTGCCGGTGCCGTCGTTGGAGGTGGCCGGCGTCGTGCCACTGCCGTCGGTGGCGCCGTCGGTGGTGGCGCCGCCGCCCCCGGCCCCGTCCGCGGTGCCGGACGTATTGGACGGACCATCGGCGAGGGTCGTGCCCACGGGGTCATCGTTGGCCGCGCTGCAGCCCCAGGATACCAAAAAGCTCGTCGCAGCGAGGGCGATGCCCGGCCACTGCCTCAGTCGATTGCGTTGCATCTGAGTCCTCCACGATTCGCGGCGACCCGACCGTGCCTGTGTCCCAAAGCAGTCCACGAGCGCTGTACTCGCTCGCCATCGAATGCTCGGAACCAAGGCCTTCCCATACCTGCGAATCCACTACCTACAAAACCGACCCGAACCTACCCGCAAGTGGAAGAGAATGCTACACCCCTGGGGATGCCGATCCCTAGAACGCAAAAGTCGCGAGAGGCCGCGATCGCTGGAAAACGAGCGGCGGCTCGCGGTTTCGGTGCGCGCTTCGCCCTGCCCGTCTTGCTCGTGCTTTCGGCCGCGCCGGCCTGCGCCACGGTCGCCCCCTACGAGCGCGAACGCCTGGCAAAAGCCGACATGCAAGAGGGCCGTAACCCGGACCTGCGCGCCGGCGAAGAGCATGCCACCGCCTACCGCGAAGGCTCGAGCGGGGCCACCGGCAGCAGCGGCGGCGGCTGCGGCTGCAACTGAGGCATTACGGCTTCGGCCCCGCGTCGCCCAAGGCGGCAAAATCGTGACCCAATCGGCCAAAGTATTGGCAAAAGATTGGCCCGGACCAGACAGGCAGCGGACGGAGCCCCCTCAGCTCGCCGCCTCCAGCGCGGCGCTCGGCACAGCTTTTTTTCGGTAGGCGACAGCCCGCTCGAAGCGCGTGAGCTGGTAGTCGTCGTCGATGCCCAAGGTGGTCTCGGAGCCGCCCAGGAAAAAGTAGCCCTCGTGATCCATCACGCCGCGCACCCTGCGCAAGATGGTCTTCTTGGTGGCCGTGTCGAAGTAGATCAGCACGTTGCGAATCAGGACCAGATCCATCCTGGGGATCGCAGGCCAGGCGGACGCCAAGTTCATCTGGCGAAAGTCGATCAGCTCGCGCAGCTGTTGCTTGACCTGCCACTGGGCACCGTTTTTGTCGAAGTACTTGACGAGCATGCGCGCGGGTAACCCGCGATTGACTTCGAGCTGCGAATACAGACCTTCCTGGGCCCGGGCCAGCACCTGGGTGTCGATGTCGGTGCACAACATTTGAACCGAGCGCCGATCCAGGCCCTTGATGCAATTGGCCAGGGTCATCAGCACACTGTAGGGCTCCTGGCCGGTCGAGGTCGCACCGCACCAAATGCGGATCGGCTGCCGGCCGCGGCGCGCGACGATGTCCGGAATGACCTTCTGCTCCAGCGCACGATAGACACCGGCGTCCCGGAAGAACGACGTCTCGTTGGTCGTCATGGCCTCGACCACCTTGCGGTGCAGCTCACCCCAACGGCTCGCGCGCAGCCGTCTGATCAGCTCGGCGACGCTTTCGAGCTTCTCCGAACGAACCAAGGTCCCCAAGCGCGCATCGACCAGATAGACCTTCGTGTCGTCGAGCACGATGGCAGAGTTGTCACGCACCATGGTTTGGATGTACTGGAATTCGGCGGGGGTAACACCCATGTTCCTACTCCTGTACCGCGACCCGCGCGGCTACACTCAACGCACCGCGTCCCGATCGGGACGCCAAGACACGACGCACCAGCTCCCTTCCCAATTCCTTGGGCGGTAGCGTGACGCTGCTGAGCCCGGCACGAACGACGTGGCCGGGCATGCCCCACACCACCGAACTCGCTTCGTCCTGAGCCATGATCAGGGCGCCCCGATCGCGGAGCTTCTCACAGCCCAGCAAGCCGTCCTGACCCATGCCCGTGAGGATTACCCCCAGAGCTCGGCCACCGTAGAGCGTGGCGACCGACTCGAAGAGCACATCCACCGCGGGACGGCAGAAATGGACCGGAGCCCCCTGGTCGAGCTTCACCGTGACTTTCGGGGAAGCGCTGAGTCTCATGTGATGGTCGCCCGGCGCGATCAACGCCTGACCCGGTATCAGCGCCTCGCCCCCCTTGGCTTCTGCCACACCGATCTTGCACTGCCCGTCCAGGCGCTCGGCCAAGAAACGGGTGAACACCGGTGGCATGTGCTGAACCAACACAAGCGGCACGGGGAAGTCCGCCGGGAACACCGAGAGAAACTCCGCCAGCGCGTTGGGGCCTCCAGTGGAGGACCCGACGGCCACCAGCTCCACCGGCTGCGACGGTGGCGGCCGCAGAGGGCGCACCACGCGCCGCGGCTCGGACTTCGCTGCGGCCTTGGCGGGAGTGAATACGGGCTTGGTCGGCCTGGGTCCGAAGGCTTTGATCTTGGGGATCAGCTCCTTGCGCAGGCGATCGAGGGACTCGGTGACGCTGCCCACGTTGGCGGGCTTGGTGACGTAGTCGTTGGCACCCAGGGCGAGCGCATCGAGCGTTGCCACCGCTCCGCGCTCGGTCAGGGTGCTGAACATTATAACCGGAAGTTTTGGATAGAGCTTGCGAATTTCCGCAAGGGTCGCGAGCCCGTCCATCTCCGGCATTTCCATGTCCAGCGTCACCACGTCAGGCTGCAGCTGCTGAATCTTGTTGAGGCCGATCCTGCCGTGGGCGGCGCTGCCCACGACCTGCAGGGCCGGATCCTCACCGAGGGTGGTGGTCAGAATGCGCCGTACGACGATCGAGTCGTCGACGACGAGCACGCGAATGGCAGACACTAGCCCCCCCCGACGCCGAGAAGCTCGAGCTTCTCCTGAATTACCTCTTTGGTAAAAGGCTTCATCACGTACTCGTCGGCGCCCGCGTCCAGTGCCTGCTGCATTTGCTCCAACTCCGACTCGGTGGTGACCATCATCACTCGCATCGAGTCGAAATCTGAGCGCGTGCGAATCATGCGCACGAAGTCGTAGCCGTTCATCTCCGGCATATTCCAGTCGACCAAGGCGAGCTCGGGGTGCTCGACTTCGCGCAGCAGCTGCAGCGCGTCCAGACCATGGGCCGCTTCGAGAACCTCGAATCCCACTTCCTTCAGAATCTTGCCGAGGATCTTCCTCATCGCGGTCGAGTCGTCGACTACCAATGCTCGCATCGTCTTGCTCTCCTGTGCGCGACCTGTCGGCCGTGTCGTTCGATAGGGGTCATGAAGAGGCCGGGCGGACGAGGGCGGACGCCCGCCCGGCCCTCGGGTCAACCCTTTTGCAGCTCTGCCGCCATACGATTGAGTTCCTCGGCGGCGCGTTGGCAATCGGCCGCTCCGGTCGTCGTGCTCTGAGCCGCGTCCGCGACCGCCGTGATGTTCTCGGCGATCTCGGCGCTGCCGCGTGCGGCCTCGCTGATGTTGCGGCTGATGTCGCTGGCGGTCGCGGTCTGCTCCTCAACCGCCGTGGCGATGGTCACCTGGATGTCGTTGATCTGCTTGACGATCTCGTTGATCTGGGCGATGGCCTCGACAGCGCCGTTGGTGTCGCCCTGGATCGCCTCGATCTTCTGGCTGATGTCCTCCGAGGCGGTGGCCGTTTCCTTGGCCAACTCCTTGACCTCGTTGGCCACGACGGCAAATCCCTTGCCGGCTTCGCCCGCGCGCGCCGCCTCGATGGTGGCGTTGAGCGCCAGCAGGTTGGTCTGCTGCGCGATGGAGGTGATCACCTTGATGACCTTGCCGATCTCCGTGCTGCTCTCACCCAACTTGGCCACGGTGGCGTTGGTGCGCTCTGCCAGCTCGACACCCGTGGTGGCGACGCCCGAAGCATCGCTGGCGTTTTGCGCGATCTCCTTGATGCTGGCGCCCAGCTGCTCCATGCCGGCGGCCACGGTCTGCACGTTGCGGCTAACCTGCTCGCTGGCAGCCGAGACCACGTTGGCCTGGGCCGAGGTTTCCTCGGCGTTCGAAGCCATCTGTTGACTGACAGCGAGCAGCTCCTCCGACGAGGTTGCAAGCGCGGTCTGCAGCTCGGCTGCGGTCTTTTCGTCGGCCACTTGCTGGGTGATGTCCGACCAGGTCACCATGGCACCGATGTAGTCGCCCCGATTGTCGTAGATCGGGCTGACCAGCAGATCGAGGGTGGCCGGGCCCACCCCGATCTTGGCGTTGTGCGGCAAGTTGCTGGAGTCGGAGAGCAGGGCGCGCTGATGGGCTGGATTCTTGTGGAAAACGTCGATGCAGGTGCCCACGAGATCGTCGACCCGAACCGGTAGGTATTGCTCGAGGGTCTTGAGCGTACGCGTGGACGCGGGGTTTACGTACTGGATGACGTTGTCGCGGTCGGCGAACATCACGTTGACCGGCGCGTTCTCCATCATCGAGTTCACGCGCGCCATTTCGCGCTCGAGCTTCAGCCGATCGGTCACCACCTCCCAGGTCACCATCGGTCCCACGAACTGCCCGTCGGTGCCGTAGACGGCGCTGACCAGGAGGTCGAGGTACTCGCCTCCGAGTTCGATGACCGCGCGGTGGGGAAGGTTCCTGGGGTCACCCAGGAGTTTCCGCTGGTGGGATGGATTTTTGTGAAAGATGTCGACCGACGAGCCCACCACCTCGCTGGCGCGGCAGGGCAAGAGGTGCTCGATCTTCTTCAGCGTCTCGACCGAAGCCTTGTTGATATAGCGGATCACCAGATCGGTGTCGGCGAACATCACGTTCAGCGGCGCCCCATCGAGCATGGTGCGGTACTGTGCCAGATCGTCATCGTCGGAAGCGGCGCGGTCGCTTACGTTTTCCCAGCTCGCAACGTAGCCCTCGATCTTGCCCTTGTCGTCGAGCATGGCCTGAAAGCGCGTCTCGATGGTGGCCTCGCCCAGCTGCACGCTGCTGCTCTCGGGCAGCTTGCGCGGATCGGAAAGCAACCTCTTGGCCTTGCGACCGCGCTCGTGCAAGTCGAAGAGGTCGGCCCCCTCCCAGTCGTCGACGCCCCAGCCCAACGCCTCCAACGCGCTTTCGGGCAGCTCATCGAGGGCCTGTCGTGCCGCCTCGTTGGCGTGGGTAATCTTCAAGTTGGCCCCGGCCACAAAAATGCAGACCGGCGCCGCATCGAGCGCGACCTGACTCACGCGCGCCATCTCACCGGGCGGTTTGGGCACAGCCGACAAATGTGCGGGCGGCTGCACGGACGTTCCATTGCTTCGCATCGACTTTCCTCCGTTCGCGGGCTTTTCTTCGCTCGCCCGAGTACTCTTTTGATTGACGACCGATTCCTTCACAGACGCGGCCACGCCCAGCACTTCGTTGGCCAGGGCGGAGGGCACGCGCAGGGACTTCAGCGCGGCCCTGAGGTGCAGGGCCACGGCCTCGAAGTGCTCGCCCTCGATCGGAAGATGCGCATGGGCATCCTTCATGCTGCGACCCCGGTAGCGGTTCGGCCCCCCGAACGCATGGGTCAGGAAATCCACCTGCTGATTCTTGAGCCAGCGGATATCGACGCCCTCGAAGAACGGCTCCAGGCTATCGTCGCTCAAGACGCGCAGGTAGAGTTCGTCGACCACCGCACGGATGGCCTTGCGGCCTCCGAGGCGTTCGAAGAGCGGCGGGGTGCTAGCGGCTGCGTTTGCGGAACGTGACATTGATGGGCTCTCCTGGAAAATCGCTCGGAATGTTCTTTCAGTTGACCGTGGCGTGATGCCGGCTTTCGCCGCCGACGGTGTTGATGGCGCGGTCGATATCGAGAATCAGCAGCAATTTGCCCTCGAGCTTGTAGACGCTGCTGACCAGTTCGCGGGTAACGTCCCGCAGGGTGGCCGGGGGCGACTCGATGCAGTCGTCGTCGACTTCCATCACATCGCCGATCTCATCGACCAGGAGGCTGACCGGACCGTCTCCCGTACGCACGACGACGTTCATCGGAAGTTGGCCCTCGTCTGCATCGGGCAGGAGAAAGCGGCGCCTGAGATCGATGGCCGTCACGATCTGCCCCCGCAGGTTGATGAGCCCGCGCACCACCTTGGAGACGATAGGAACGGGAGTCATCTGCTGATAGCGCAGAACTTCCTGAACTTTTTCCACCTCGACCCCGAAGAAGAGGTCGCCGAGGTGAAAGGTGCAAATCTGATGGGTCTCGTGCATCGCTCAGGCTCCCGCCGCCATCGGCAAGCTGTCTTCGAATATATGACTGGAGACCGTGGAGACGACGGCATCGAGGTCGATCAACTCGACCACGCGCCCCTGCACCACGGTTGATCCGAGCACCCCGTTGCGTCGCCCGACTGGACGCAGATCGACGTGCTCGTCGACGATGTCGCGAATCGTGTCCACAGCCACGCCCACGTTGCGACCATTCTGGGAGTAGACCACCACATGCATCACGTCGCGGTCACCCCCTCCGGAACCAATGTTGGGGTGATTGACTACGGCACCCAGGTGGGCGACCGGCATGATGTCGCCTCGGTACTGGATCACGTCGTAGGTGCCCACGCTCTCGAGCGCAGTCGCTGGCAGTTCCTCGAGCCGCGCGACTTTGGAAAGCGGAATCGCAAAAGGGCGTTGATTGACGTCCACCAGGAGCAGCGTTTGACGGTCACCACGCTCAGAGGATTCCGACTCGAGCACCTCGCTCAGGTCGCGCGCCTGGGCTTCGGAGATGACACGGGCCTGCTGCGCCAGACCGAGCACGTCCAGGATCAACGCCACGCGCCCATCTCCCATGATGGTCGCGCCCGCGAACGCGCTGGCAGCCTTGAGCTGCTTGCCCAGGGGCTTGACCACGATTTCCTCGGTGTCCTGCACCCCGTCGACCACCAGTCCAAACTGGCGATCGTCTGCCTGCAGCACCACGATATTGCAGATTTCGTCCTGCCCATCGGTTGGGGATTCAATGCCCAACTCCTGATTGAGGTATACGAGCGGTAGAAGTTGGCCGCGCAGCCGGTAAACGGGCGCCGACTGGATACGCTCGATACCGCTGCGCACCTGCTCGCCTTCCAGCCGCACGAGTTCCAGCAAACTGACCTGCGGGATCGCGTAGCGCTCCCCCCCACAGCGCACGATCAGGGCGGGGATGATGGCCAGCGTCAGGGGGATCTTCACCTTGAAGGTGGTTCCCTTGCCGGGCGCACTGTGGAGGTCGACAGTGCCACCGATGCGCTCGATGTTGGTCTTGACCACGTCCATACCGACGCCCCGACCCGAAACATTGGTGACCTGCTCCGCCGTCGAAAAGCCTGGCAGGAAGATCAAGTTGAGCAATTGCCGCTCACCCATTCGCGACAGCTGCTCGGCGCTGAGTAGACCGCGGTCGAGGGCACGCTGCTTGAGCTTCTCCGGCGAGATGCCGGCGCCGTCGTCGGCGATCTCAATGTTGACCTGACCACCCTCGTGATAGGCGCGCAGCTGCAGCACGCCCACCGGATCCTTGCCCGCGGCCCTGCGATCATCGGGGCGCTCGATGCCGTGGTCGACGCAGTTGCGGACCAGGTGCGTCAACGGGTCCTTGATCGCCTCGATCAGTGTACGGTCAAGACCGGTCTCCTTGCCTTCCATCTCTAGGCGGACCTGTTTGCGACAGGTTCTGGCCAGGTCTCGAACGACCCGCGGTAGTTTGCTCCAGACGGTGCCGATGGGCTGCATACGCGTGCGCATCACGCCCTCCTGCAGCTCCGTGGTCACCAGGTTCAAGCGCTGGGTGGTGGCCTGTAACGCCTGGTTATCGACCTCATCGGCAAACTGCAAAATCTGGTTGCGAGCCAGAACCAGCTCTCCCACCAGATTCATCAGCTTGTCCAGGAGGTCTACGTGCACACGAATGCTGGAGTCGGCCACCGCTGTCGAGCCGGAGCGGCTTTCACTGCTGAAGGCCTCCTCGGAGTCGACCACGGCTGCGGCTTCGGGCACCTTCGTTTCAGTCGGCGGCGCGCTGGGAGCGGCGACCGGAGCTTGCGCAGCCGCCTCTTCGATCGCCTGCTCGAAGTCGGACTCGATTGTGGCTGCGACAGGAGCCGCTTCGGAGACGCCGGCCGACCGCGGCTCCACCTCGACCACGGGCTCGGAGGCCTGCGCTGCGGGCTCGGAGGCCTGCGCTTCGGCCTCCTCGCTGGCGCCGGGCTCGAGCAGACGTGTAAGTTCGGCCACGAGCGCCGAGTAATCGCCGTCGCCCTCTTCGCCCACGTGCTCAATATTAGCCAGCATCTCACGCACGGCGTCGACAGTCTTGAGCAACGCCGTGGCGATGGCCCCGTCGAGCTGGATCGCGCCATCGCGAATCCGGCTCAGGAGGTTTTCACCGACATGGGTCAGGGCCTCGAGCTTGCTGTAGCCCAAGAAGCCGCAGGTACCCTTGATGGTGTGGATCGTCCGGAAGATGCGAGCGATGACCTCCGGCTCGTTGGGCGATTCCTCGAGTATCACCAGGTCGCGCTCGAGCTGGTCCAGGTTCTCGTAACTCTCGATCAAAAACTCTTGTACGACGTCGTCGAGATCATCCATGGCTTCGCTTGCACTCCATCACAAGGTGCGGGTCGGTGTATTCAAGGTCGGGTGCGCGCCGGACCCCTACGCGGTGACAGCTCCCTCGCCGCGCAGATGAGTACCGTCGTAGTACCCGGTGACTAAGCAAGACGCGTGCCTCGCCGGTGCAGGGCAAAGCACGCGAAAAAGTGCGCGTGATGTCGGTCGCCAGCCCCCGCTTCGGCAAGCCTCTGGCGCTGTGCTGACATGGCCTTGACATCCCCTCAGGCCTCGAGTCCGGCGGCCGCTTCATGCACGGCCGAGGCCATCGAAGCGATGGCCTCGTCTTCGAGGCCCAGAATCGAGCGGCCGATCATGAGCACAGTGTTGACCTGTACGATGTCGGCTTCGCCCGCGACGACACCCTCGCGCTTGGCCAGCGCGTTGGCGAAGCGCACGGCGTTGGCCGAAGACTTGCGGTCAGCCGCGTCGTACTCGACACAGTCCTCGATGGCCTGGCAGACGGCTTCAGGCAGCTTCCATTTTCGCGCAATGGCGAGCCCCACATCGCGGTGCAGACCGTCGACCAGCTGCATCCAGGTGTCGGTGTCAAGCCAACGGCCGCTTCGCGAACGTGCCACGGCGCGCTCGAGTTCTAGCAAATGCGACCCCACGACAGGCTTGCCCACGTCATGGAGCAGGCCCGCCATGTACGGCACGTCCTTGTCTTCGAGTGCCGCGTGCACTGCGATCTGGCGCGCGGCGATGGCGACGGCCACCGAGTGCTCCCAGAGCTTGTTGAAAATGTCGCGCACCTCAGGATTGCGCGAGTTGAAGATGCGACGCGCCGCCGCCGCCGTCAGGACGTTGCGCAGATTGCGCTGGCCGATCTGGGAGACGGCGCGGTTCAAGCTGTCGATCGGCACCTTCGGCGAGTACAGGGCGCTGTTGGCGATGCGTAGAATGTCGAGCGACATCACCGGATCGGACTCGAGCACGGAGGTGACCCGGCTGGTGTCGGGATTGCCGCGATCGAGCATCTCCATCACCCTGGACGCCGTGGTGGGCATCGGTGGCAGGACCAGCTTGTCGGCAGCGATCTTGGCCAACATCAGCTCGCGAAGCTTGTCCGCGAACCCCGCCACATTCAGTCCAGACGCTGCCGCCGATGCCGTCATGGTTCAGGCTCCGGAGGCGGCCTGGGCCTCGGCACGACTCGGGTAGACATTGATCTCCGCAGTTTCCACCAGCTGCTTGAGCAGGCTGCTGACCTCGTCGGAGCCCACCACGCACAGGTCGATGCCCAGCTCCGAGGACTTGGTCCGGAGCTTCACCAACATCTTCTGCATCTTGGCCGAGGGTGGAAGGTTCGCCAGATCGAGAATCACATCCTCGTGGCACGCCGCGGCCATGGAATCGAGGCCATCGGTCATCAGCTGCGACAGCCGCCGATAATAAGACTCGGTAGCCTGGTCCGGATCGCTCGGCGCACTCGGCTCCATGATGTTGCCGACGACCTGCAAGAGGTCGAGGCTCTCGAAGTAGTTGCCGACGAACTCCTCCACCTGTTCGGGGCGGAAGGGCTTGACCAGATAGCTGTCGAAGCCCTTGACGCGGGCTTCTTCCTCGGGGTTGTCCACCGAGCGCATCACCAGCGCTACGAACGCCGCCGTGGGCTGCAAGATCCGCAAGTCGCGCAACAGGTCGACGCTGTCGACGTCGGGAATTTCCAGGTCGATCACGACGGCCCGGTAGACTCGCTCGCGGCATAGGTTCATCGCCGTTCGTCGATCGATGGAGCTGTTGAAGCTGATGCGGTCGGGCAACATCGAGCGCAGCTTGCGCGAGACGTTGTCCATGTCGTCGATCACGAGCACGTCGACGAAGGCCTTGCCGGCGGCCGGAACGCCATTGCCACCCAGGGGCCCCGTGCGTGCGGTTGCAGCTCCGGTGGGCGCTGTCACCGCGGCTTCGCTCACTTGACCGTCGAGGGCCGCGACGACCTTGGAGCGTAACGCATCGGCCTTGAACGGCTTGATGACGTAGTCGAAGACCGCACCGGCCGACAGCATGGGTCCAATGATGGTCGACCCCGACTCGGCCGTCAGAAGGATGACGGGAGTTTGATTGCCGGTGGCCCGCAGCTCCTTGAGCATGGTCGGTCCGTCCATCACCGGCATGGTGACGTCGAGCAGAATCAGGTCGGGCTCGCACTCGCCCACCTTCTGCAGACCGACCTGCCCATCCTCGGCCTCAAAGAGTTCGATCTGCAGGTCCTTGAGGGCCTTGCTGATCATCATACGCACGGCCCGCGCGTCATCTACGGTCAGAACCTTTTTCACGTCACCTTCTCCCTTCGCCGGGCCCGTGACCGCCCCGGCACTTCTTCCAATCGGCAGTTGTGGCCCGGGTCTGAAGCCCAAAACGGCTCAGCGCGACCGAAAAGGTCAAATCATCCAGAAGATCAGGCGTAACGCTGGAAGAGCACGAAGCCGCGCTCGGTGGCGATGGCTTCGCTTATCTCCCCGACCTCGAGCCGCGCGATCTGGGATTGAACGCGTGGTGAAAACGCCGCCAACTCCACCATGCCTCGCTCCAACGTTTCGTCACCGAACCGCGCAGCCAGCTCCGCGAAATCGGCCCCGGGCTCGCGGGCGCGCGCCAGAATGCGACGCGCGCGCTCCTCGGCCTGGCTGCGGTTGCGCCTCAGGTTCCGGGGAGCGTCGCGGGCACCGGCGTAACGCACCAACACCTCACGCAGCCCCATATGGCGCGGGGCTCGACTCATCGGAGCCTGTTCCGTGAAACGCAGGCCCAGGTCGAACGAGGAGCGACGGCGAGCATCGGCCACGGCATCTTCTACGATCCAGCGCAGCTCTTGCTCCGACAGCAGGCCTTCGATCACACGACCGGCGACGATGGCCGTGGGGCTTTCCCCCACACCATCGAGACTCGCTTCCTCCAACATCTCCGAGAGGCGACGGCGGTGAACACCGACGCTCAGGGCGTGGCGAAAGCTGACCATGTTCAACCCCAGCCCCTCGGCCAGGCGCACGACGATATCGGTGCTGAGGCGGTCGCGATGGGCCAGCACGCGGTCGTGCAGCTGCCAGAAAACGCCGTTGCCCCCGCGGTCAAATGCCTCGCACAGGGCTTCGGCCACGGTCCAGGCGCGCGCGTCGTCGCTGCGCGGGTGGATGTGATGTACCAGGCGCAGGCTGTCTCCGAAGTGACGCGCAACCGAAGCGAAGCGCTCGGCCATGCGACGACTACGCCCCGAAGTCAGATCGAGGTAGAGGTCAATGGTCACCAGCGCCGACTCCGGTCCGCGCACGGGATGGCTCCAGTCGATGGGTTCAAGCGTGGCCGCACGGGTCATGGTTGCGACGGTCGCGGCGCTCCGCGCGGGCTGCTGTGGGCTTGGACGCGTTCCACCCTTGGTCAATCCGATGACAGCCACGCCGAGTAGACCGCCGAGCAACGGAAGGGCACCTTCGAGCGACACGCTGCCGCCAGCGGTGAAGGCAGTCATCGCAGCCAGGCCGGTCAACCCGCCCCGCCCCACCGCGGTCCAGAAAACCGGACGCGTGCGCGGCTTGGATGCTTCGGTCTCGCGCGCTCGGACCCCCGACGCTGGCAGCGTATCGATGCGCTCCGACGCGGCGGCCGGTCGCGACGCCGGCAACGAAGCCGCGGGGCGTAGGGCTCGCAGCTGCGACAACAGGGCCAGGGCGTCCGCCGGCCGATCCGCGGGCTCCTTGCTCAGGCAGGCATCGACGCAACCCGAAAGTGCCGCATCGATTCCCGGCACCCGACTCGCGAGGGGCTCGTGATCCATCGTACAGACACGCACGATCACGGCATGGCCGCTGTCACCGTCGAAGGGTAGCGTGCCGCTGAGCGCCTCGTAGATCATCACACCCATCGACCACACGTCGCTCTGCGTGCCGGCCATGCGGGCATCCAGGGCCTGCTCCGGGCTCATGTAGTGGGGTGTGCCCATGGCCATGCCCGTGCGCGTCAGACTCAGGTCGTCGTCGTGGGTGGCGATTCCAAAATCGAGCAGCTTGACCTGCGGTGAGGGTCCGCCGGCGCCGACCACAAAGATATTGTCGGGCTTGAGGTCCCGGTGCACACAGCCATGGGCGTGGGCCGCCGAAAGCGGAGCCAGAGCTTGCAGCAGAAGATCGAGCAGGCGACCGGGCCTCGAGTCCGGGTCCTCCATCACCTCGCGCAGGGTCTTGCCCTCGAGCAACTCCATGGCAATGTAGAAGGCACCGCTGTCGGCGTCATGGTCGGCGTCGAGCACATCGACGATACCCGGATGGCGGACCTGGGCGGCGATCGAGGCTTCGCGCTGGAAGCGCTCGCGCATTTCCTGATCCTTGCAGGCCAGAATCTTGACCGCCGCCTCGCGTCCGGTGTGCAAATGGCGCGCCCGGTGCACCACCCCCATGCCCCCCTCGGCCAGCTGGCCCAGCAGTTCCCAGCGCTGCCCGAGGATGCGCTTGCGGGGCAATAGCGAAACCATCTTCACAACTCGAGACTACGGCCGGAGCGGCGGCCTCCTTGAGCCCGCCCCGCATCGCCCCCCAACGAGCCGCCGCGGCGAGGTCATTTCCGGCTGGCGCCGGGCGCCGAGTCCTGTAGGCTCTGCCCCCAACGCAATGGCGGTCCAGCCCAGTTTTACCCGTACGCTGCGGTACTACTATCACCGCCTTTTCCCACGCCACGAGCGCAGTCTCCCGGTGGCCGTATCTGTCTTCCTCGGCGTCTGGATCGGGCTGATGCCCACCCTTGGCATCGCCCTGATCCTCACCGCAATCGCCGCTCAGATCGCCCGCGTGCCCAAGGGGCCGGGCCTTTTGGCCTCTTTCATCGCGGTGCCGCCGACGCTTTTCCTGTTTTTCTATCCCCTGGGCTATTTCGGCGTCGGCCTGCCGCTGCTCGACCCGCCCGCGGTGGACTTCAACTTCCTCGAGGAGGTGCGCGCCCTGAACCTCTTCAGCGTCGGCAAGGTGGCCAGTCACCTCTGGGACAACGCCCGCGGCCACGTCTGGGCCTTTCTGGTGGGCATGTTGATCGTGGCCACCGCCACCGCGCTGCTCGCCTTTGGGGGCACCTACGCGATGATGGAGTGGAAACGCAAGAAGCGCCTGGCCGCCCGCGAAAGCCGGCGCCTGGCGCGCGAGTCCCAGGCCGACGCGCCGCGCCAGGAGCCCCCGGCTGCGCTGACCTGAAGCGTCTCTCGGCTCCCCGGCGCGGACCCCGGTAAATCGCGCGGGCCCAGCGGCGACGCTTTGCGCATCACCGCTGGACCCGTCGCGCACCCACCGGGCCGCGCTCCCGTCTACCCGTTCGGGAGGCGACTCACCACACCAACACCCACACACCCAAAAACCGGCAGAGACTCATGCATCTGCGTCTCCGCCGGTTCCGCCGGCACCACCTGCACCACTGGCTCCACTACTACCACCTTCGCCGGCCGCACCGCCGGCACCACCTGCGCCAGCCGCGCCACCTGCGCCAGCCGCGCCACCTGCGCCGGCGCCACTGCCACCTTCGCCGGCCGCACCGCCGGCACCACCCGCGCCAGCCGCGCCGCCAGTTCCAGCGTTGGGCCCGCCGCCGAACATGGCGCAGATATCGGGAAACTGCATACAGAACTGGGCCGGATCGAACTGTTGCTGCTGCGGCGCCGGCATCGTGTTCGTCGTGGTGGTCGCCGCAGGCGCACCCGTGCCCGTCGCACCCGTGCCCGTGCCCGTCGCGCCCGCACCCGTCACGCCGGTCGTTCCAACGCCGGTCGATGCCAGCGGACACTGGCAAATGCCGATGGTCATGCCATCGGCAGAGCAAAACGCCGTGCCCGAGCCCGAGCCCGAAGGGCAGGGACAGGGCAGCACGCCGTTGGGCTCGCAGACCCGGGAGCCACCGCCATCGTCACCACCACAGCCAGCCCCCGATCCGGCGAGCACTGCGACGAGAAATGCGTATTTTACGGCAATTCCGGTGTCTTTCATGGTCTCGGCTCGGAGCGGCGCCAGCGCGGCTGGGGTTCGGGGTGGCGCTATGTATGGAAACACCACCCGAAGCCTACAGTGCGCAAAGCTCGTTCACCTGGTCGGAGTTTTTTTCCGAGTCATCGCTTTTTTTTCCGGCCACCGCCGAAGAACCGGCCGTCGCCGCCAAGTCGCCCCCAATGACTGCGAAATGGTACAAATGCGGGATTGGCGGAGAATCAAATCGTGCGCACTACTTGGCTTTGGCTATTTGCAACCCTCGTCGGGCTGCTGCTGCTGGCAGCGCCGGTGGGGGCCCAGGAAGCACGCGAGCATTTCAAGCGCGGCGAACTGGCCTATCAAAAGGGCAACTACTCGCTGGCGGTCAGCGAATGGGAGACGGCCTACGCGGCCGACCCCCGGCCCCGCATCCAGTACAACCTCTACCAGGCCTACGAACGGCTGGGCGACCTGAGCCGCGCTTCGGCCGCTCTCGAGCGCTACCTCAGCACCGCCGATCCAGAGGATCCGCACTACTCGGATGCCACCGCCCGCATGGCGTCCTTGAAGCAGCGGCTGCAGGCCACGGGCATCGTGCTCGTGGGCGGTATCGACGGCGCCGCCATCATCATCGGCGACAAGGAGTGGGGTCGCTTGCCCCGGCCCGACCGCATCCCGGTGGAGCCCGGTTCCCATCGCGTGCGCGTGGCGCTGACCGGTTACCAGGACTTCGTGGCAGACGTGGGCGTACCCGCAGGTCAAGTCGTGCAGGTGCAGGTGGAGCTGCGGCCGGGATCTTCCCAGACCACGAGCGCCCCCGACGGCTCGTCATCCGAACCGGGCAGCACCTCGGCGAGCGCATCGAGTTCGGACCTCTTCGGCGGCTCCGGCGACCCCTCCACCTATTACATCGCCGCCGCAGCCCTGGGCGGCGCCGCGCTGATCAGCGGAATCTGGATGATCGAGCGGGCCAGCGAGTACAAGGGCTGCGACTCCCGCGACAACTTCTGCGAAAATGGCGGCACCGTGAAGACCCAGCGCAACGTGGCCTTCGGCCTGACCGCCCTCTTCGGCATCGGCGCCGTGGGCACCCTCATCTACGGTGTGCTCACCGACGACAGCGCCGAGCCCGCCAACACGGCGGCCCTGCACTGTGACGTCACCGGCCTGGGCGCCAGCTGCGGAGGGAGTTTCTGATGCACCGATCGCATTGGCCAACCCTGGGCGAACGCTGGCGTCGGACCTTCGCATTCCTCTGCGCCCTGTGCACCAGCGCCGCCTGCACCGACGCCGGCCTCTGCAAGCGCGGCGAACTCGACTGCGTCTGCACCAGCGACGACAGCTGTGGCGGTGGAGCCGTCTGCGAGGATGGCTTCTGCGTCGAGGCCGCCGGCTCGAAGAAACCTCCTCCCGATCCGGATCCTGACTCGGGCCCCACCCAGACCGATTCCGGGACGCCGACCACCGATCCCTGCGAGGCCGACGACAAGGAGACCGCCTGCATCGGATTCTGCGAGGCCTGCTCCCGCAACGAAGAGCGCTATTGCGCGACTCCAGACTCGCGCTGCTTCCCCGACGACTGCTTGCCGGGCGGAGAAATCCTGGGCGTCTGCCTCGATCAATGCGCTAGCGTCGACTGCGCCCGAAACCTCTGCGAGCAGGAACAGGACAAGCGCTGCTCGAACTTCGGCTACGAGGACGACACCGGCTTCTACGTATCCGGCTGCTTTGCCGACGATCCCATCTGCGTGCACAGCCCGGCCACCGGCTGCAGCGACACCTGCGGCACCCTGAGCGGTCAGACCGGCGGCGACCTGGCCGACAACGGCGTCTGCGAAGACGGTGACCAGGGCTCGGTCTCCAGCGACTGCAACCCCAGCACCGACTGCAGCGACTGCGGGGTTCGCAGCTGTCAGCGCCCCGGCGACAGCTGCGCTGGCAACGGCGACTGCTGCGGCTTCGTCAACGACGAAGCCTTCTGCGTCGACGTCCCGTCCCAGGGCAACATCTGCCTGGTGACCTGCGACGCCGACAACACCTGCCCGCCGGCCTTCGCCTGCAGCAGCATCCAGGGCGAGAGCACGTCGGTGTGCGCGCCGCTTTGAGACGCTGCCCTACGGGGCAGCTGCGAGCGCCGCGATCAGCCGTCCAGGTTGCGACTCTCGACGTAGAAGTCGTAGCAGCGGTCGCGCTCTTCGGGATTGGCGCGCAGCTTCATGGCCGCCCTCGGGTGCTGGTTCAAGTAGCCCGAGATGCCGTAGATGTCGTTGAAGCCCCACTCGATCTCTTCGCGCAGGGGCACGAACTGCTCCTGGATCACGCGGTAGATCGGGCGCACGTCGAACTTCGGGTTCTTCAGGAAGTTGAGCAACAGCTCCAGGTTGCAGTTGCCCGCGCCGCGACCGATGCCGTTGATGGTGGCATCCAGCAGATTGACCCCGTCGATGATCGCCTGCTGGGTGTTTGAAAACGCCAACTGCTGGTTATTGTGACCGTGAAAGCCCAGGGGCCGCTTGGGCGCGTACTTGCGGTAAAGCTCGATGTAGGCCGTGATCTGCTCGGAGTAGAATGCGCCGTAGCTGTCGACCAGGTAGAGGTAGTCGACCTCGTCGGCCTCGTTGATCTCTCCCAGCGCCTGTACCAGGTCCACTTCGATGGCCGCCGAGGGCGCCATCACGTTGAGCGTGGTCTCGTAGCCCAGGTCCTTGGTGCGCCGGACCAGGTCGATGCCCTTGTCGACGTCGGCCACGTAGCAAGCGGTGCGCACCATGTCGATCGGGCTCTGATCGGCGGGTTTGAGCTTGCTGACGTCGACGCGGCCCACGTCGTACATGACGGTCATCGCCGGACGCGTCTGGGCATCGCAGGAGTCGATGCAGCGCTTGATCTCGTCGTCGTCGCAGAAGTTCCACTTGCCCCACTGGTCGCGCGGGTAGGCGTCGCTGACCTCGAGCTTCTTGCCGATCTCGAAGTAGTCGACGCCAGCCTCGCAAGCGGCGCGGTAGCAGGCATGCACGAAGTCGTCTCTGAACTGATATTGGTTGATCAGTCCACCGTCACGGACGGTGCAATCGAGCACCTTGATTTCCTTGCGGAACATCGCTCACTCCCTTCCGCGAACGCGCACGGGCAGGTCTACCGGTCGATCTCTGGATGAAAAGCCGGCGCCGGAGCGCCCGGCCGCGCTCAGGCGTACATCAGGCGCGTGATCCACTCGGCCACACACGCCGGCTTGCTCTCACCGTCGATCTCGATGGTGCACTTCTGGATCAAGTGGATGGTGTTGGGGTTCTTGAGCTCGACGCCAGCGAGCTCACGGACCATGCGAATCTTGGAGTTGACCTTGACCGGATTCGGGAAGCGCACCTTCTCGAAGCCGTAGTTCACGCCCATCATGATGCCAGCGTAGGGCTCGGCGCCGAAGGAGGCCTTCACCGAGGTGGCCAGGTGCGTGAGCATGGAGAGAGTCAGAAAGCCGTGCGCGATGGGCACCTTGTAGGGCGAGAGCTTGGCGGCCTGCTCGGGGTCGACGTGGATGAACTGGTGGTCAATCGTGCAGTCGGCAAATTGATTGATGCGGTCCTGGTCGATGGTGAACCACTCGCCCGGCTCGTCCTGCTTGCCCACGAACTTCTGGAAGATTTCGGCTGCGTTCTCGGCGTTCGTGCCCATCTCTGGTCTCTCCATCAAGGGCCCGCCGCATCCTGTGATTGGCGCCGGGCGATTCGCTCGCTCGCCTGCCGTGCCCCGCGGGCCGGCAAACCGCGATGGGCTGTGTAGTGTAGATGCCGCTGGAACGCAACGTCGTGACCGGGACGCCGGGGCTTCAGGCCCCGTCGTCATCCTCCCCGGGCGCATCCAGCGCCGATAGCTCGCGCTCTGCAGCTGCGGCAAAGAGCGCGGCCTCTTGGTTGCGGGAGGCCAGCTCGAGCGCCCAGCTCAAGGCCTCGCGGGCGGCGGCGGTGCGACCTTCCTGGGCGTGGCTGCGACCCAGCTCCACCATCAACTCGGCGGCCAGGGCCGGGTCGGCCTGATCGGCATAGCACAGCCCCTCGTAGGCGCGCGCCAGCCACTGGGCCGCGGACTCGGGGTCGCCCTGCTGCTGGGCATGGCGCGCGGCGCGCAGGCCGTAGTCGACCACGCGGGCGGCCTCGCCATGGGGCAGCGCACGGTGCAGGTGGGTGGCGATCTCGGCGGTGGCCCGGCCCTGCAGGGGCCGCTGCTGCTCGAAGACCTCGGCCACCTGCAGGTGCAGCTTGCAGCGCAGGGCGCTGCTGAGGCCCCCGTAGATGGTGTCGCGCAGCATCGGATGGGCGAAGCAAAGCGCCCCGCTTTCATCCTCGGTGCGCTCGATCAGGCGCGCCCGCTCGGCCCGGTCCAGGGCCCGCAGCAGCGCCCCCGGCTCGGCCCGCAACACCCGCTGCAAGACCGGCAGCTCGAAGTACTGGCCGATCACGGCCGCCGCCTCCACGACCTCGCGTGTCTGCTCATCGAGGGCCTCGAGACGGGCGCGTACCGCGTCACGCGCATTGGGCGGCGCCCGGATCGTCGCCGGATCGGGCGCCTCGCCCGCAAGCCAACGCGACAAGACCGTGCGCGCCGCCTCCCGAACCCACAGCGGATTGCCGGCGGTCTGTAGGTGCAGCGCCTCGGCGACCGGCGCCTCGGGCGCGTGCCCCCACAGGATGTGCACGTACTCGGCCACCGCTTCCCGCGACAGCGGCGAAAGCGGCACCCGCTTGCCGCTCTCGGCCCGTTCGATGCGCTCGATCAGGCCCCAGCTGGGATGCTCGGGGGGCAGCTCGGTGTCGCGCACGGTCGCCACGATCAGGATGCGCGCCGCGCCCAGGGCCTCGCTCAAATAGGCCAGCAGCGACAGCGACAGGGCGTCGGCCCAGTGGATGTCGTCGAGCACCAGCAGCCGGGTACCGTGGCGCGCGCTGGTGCGCAAAAGCCGCGCCAGGGCGTCGAAGTGCTCGCGGCCGAAGGGCGGCGACGCAGGCGCTCCGGGACCCGCCAGCTCCGGCAGCAGCGCGATCAGGGCCTGGCGCTGATCGGCCGGCAGGGCGGCGACGCCAGCATCGCCCAGCTCGTCGCGCAGCTGGCGGATGATCTGCACCCACAGCCAGGGCCGCGCGCCACCGTCGTCCGGGCGGCAGCGCCCCAGCCAGGCCTCGATGCCGCGCTTCTTGGCGCGCGCTGTGATCTCGCGGGCCGCCCGGCTCTTGCCGATGCCCGGTTCGCCGAAGAGCAGCCGCACCTGGGTGCGACCGTCTTCGGCCCGCGACAGCGCCCCCTCCAGCCGTCGCATCAAACGCTCGCGGCCCACGAAGGCGTCGCGCAGGTCGGGGTGCAGGTCGGTGTCGATCTCCCCGGCGGGCGCCGTGCTGTCGCCGGCGTGGCGCACCTCGGCCGCGAAGCGATAGCCGCGCCCATGGGCGGTCTCGATGGGCCCGCCGCGGGCGCCGCTCTGCTGCAGCGCGCGCCGAAGGCGTGCCACCGCCGTCGGCACCACCGCCTCGACCACGGCCTCGCCGTGCCACACCTGCTGCAGCAGCTCTTCCTTGGTGACCACCCGCTCGCGGTGCTCCACCAGATAGCAGAGCAGGTCGAAGACCTTGCGGTCGATCTGGACTCGCTCGCCTTGGTGACGAAGCTCGAAGAGCGAGACGTCGAGCTCGAACTCGCCGAAGCGAAATCCCACGACGTCCGATTGTACCACGCTCCAGAGCGGCGATTGGTTTGAAGCCACCGCAACGTCGCGGCCCCCTGGCGGGACCGGACGCCGCAGCTGGCGCCGTAGCGGTCCCGAGAGCGGATCATGACTTCCGCCGAGCACATCTAGAGCGCCGCCGTCAGCAGCCGCTGGGCCCCAGCGCCGAGCGCAGCCACCTCCGATGGCGCCTGCGCTGTGAGCCCCAGCGCGGAAAAACCCGCCGGCGCACCCACCGCCGCCAGCGTTTCGGACAGCAGCTGCCACGGCCGTGGCCGTCCCAGCGCCACCGCAAGCGCACGCCCCGCGGCGCTGCCGCCGTCGAGCAGGGCCTTGAGGGTGTGGGGCAGGAGCAGGCTGTGGATCAGGCTGTGCTCGAGGCCATAGCGGCCGCCGAGGTGGTGGGCCAGGCGGTGGTGCACCCCCATGATTCCGGCATCGAGCACGGCGGCGGCCTGTGGCGTCGCGCGCAGGAGGGCGATGCGGGCGGCGGCGACCCGTTCGGGGTCAGCCAGGTCGGCCAAGTCGGCGATGGCGGCAAAAATCGCGACGGCCGCCTCCACCGCCCGGTCCCTTGCCGGGGCATCCAGGGGGGTATCGAGCGCGTCTGTGGATAGGGTGCTGACCGGGTGGGCCAGGGCGTTGCAGGCGCTGAGCACACAGATGTGGGCCGGCAGGCCCTGGAAAAGCGTGGGGTCGTAGAGCACGCGCTCGGGGCGCACGCGCCCGTCGCGTCCGGTGCGCTTACTCGAGCCGTCGGTGATGCCGAAGATGGCCGTCGCCTCGGAGCCCGAAAACGTGGTGGGAATGGCAACGAAGGGCAGTGAGTGCTCGAGCCTGAGGGCCTTGCCCAGGCCCGTGGCCGAGCCGCCACCGAGACTCACAAGCCCGTCGGCCCCGCTTTGCTCGAGCTGGCGTGCAGCCGCTTCGACCACCTGCCGCGGCACGTGCACGCGGGCGCCGTCGAAGACATGGCACTGCCGTGGCGACAGGGCCGACAGCAGGCGCTCCAGGTGGCGGCGCGAGGACGAGGTCAAGATCAGCGGGCGCTGCACCCCCAGGGCGTCGAGCACCTGCCCGCTGCGCTCGACCAAACCGGCTTCCAGCTCGAAATGCGTCATCGCAACGGCAGTGTGGGGCAGGGGCGCGGGCGCCTCAAACCGCGTCAGCGGCGGCTCGCCCGCGACAGCCGCAGCACGCGCGCCACGTAGGTGCGGGTCTCGGCGGGCAGCCGGCTGCTGCCGGTCACCGACACGCGGCCCGGTCCGGCATTGTAGGCGGCGGCCGTGCGCGACCAGTCACCGCGGTAGCGCGACAGCAGCTCGCGCAGGTAGCGACCGGCAGCGTCCACGTTGTCCTCGGGGTCGAAGGGGTCGCGGGCGCCGTAGCCCGCTGCCGTCGCCGGCATCAGCTGCATCACACCCATGGCGCCGGTGCGGCTGACGGCGTGGGGGTCGAAGCTCGACTCCACCCTGGCAATCGCCAAAAACAGCGCCTCCGGCACCCGATGGCGGCGGGCGGCCTGGGCGGCGGCCTCGGTGCCGCGCCCGTGGTGCCAGTGGACCACGTGCCCCAGGCAGTGCAGGGCGAAGTGCGAGAGGGCGCGGCTCTTTTCGGGCAGATGGCGCGTCGAGACCGGATGGGGGTCGCCTCCGAGCTGGGCCACCGCCAGGTTCACGCACAGGATGTAGCCCAGCAGCAGCGCGGCCAGGGGCAGCCCGAGCCGGCGCAACGCCGAACCGCGCGAAGCCCGCCTTCGGGATCGACGCCGACCCCGGCGAAACGCGATTCGAGGACGGCCACGCCAGCGTCGCCGAGATGCCATCGGCGGACGCTACCGCCACGACCGCCGCGAATCGACTTTCTGGTGGCAGCAGTGGCGATGATCGGCCCGATTTGGGCTTCCCCCACGGAATTGGGGTAGGATCGTCGGCCGCGCGCCGCGGAGCAAGCCGCAAGGAGCGAACGGACGTGGAAACCGAACGAGGGGTGCTTGGGAGTGTGGGCGGGCTGCTCGGCCCTGCGCTGGTGGCGCTCGTGCTTTCGAGCTGCTCGCTGCTGACAGACTTCGACCACTACCAATATGGCAGCGGGGCCGAAGACGGTGGAGGTGGAGGCGGCGCCGCTACCGACGACGCGGGCGCGGGGTCGAGCATGGACGGCGGCCCTGACGCCGACACCGCCCCCGGCGATGCGACCGACGCCATGACCGACGCCATGATCGACGCGGGCCCGAGCACCGACGGCGACGTGGGCGGCGGCGAAGACAGCGGCGGTGACTCCTGCAAGGACAGCGACGGCGACGGCGTCTGCGACGCGAACGACGTCTGCCCCGATGGGGCCGACAGCGCCGACGCCGACGCCGACGGCGTGCCCGACGCCTGCGACCGCTGCGACGGCAGCGACGACAGCGTCGATGCGGACGCCGACAGCGTCCCCGACGGCTGCGATGCCTGCCAGGGTCACGACGACCGGGTCGACAGCGACAGCGACGGCGTCCCCGACGGCTGCGACTGCGACCAGGGCTCGGAGGCCTGCGATGTCAACGCCAGCTGCAACGAGACCGCGACCGGCACCAGCTGCAACTGTAATGCGGGCTACACGGGCGACGGCAGCAGCTGCAGCGCGGTGGATTGCGGCGCGCTTTCACCACCGACCAACGGCCACGTTGGCACGCCAGCCGGCACCACCTACGGCCAGGAGGCCAGCTACGCCTGTGACCTCGGCTATGCCCTGAGCGGCGACGCCAGCCGCCGCTGCGAGAGCGACGGCACCTGGAGTGGCGGCGCGCCCTCCTGCCCGGTGTCGGGCTGCGGACCGCCCCCGCTTCCCGTGGGCGGCAGCGTCAGCGGCGACTCCACCGCGGCGGGCTCGACGGTGAAGTACAGCTGCGATGGCGGCCTGCGCTTGAACGGCTCGCAGTTCGCGGTATGCGGCCCGGACGGCGTGGGCGGCTGGCTCGGGGAGCCCCCGCTCTGCGGACAGGTGGGCGAATGCGCCTGTGACGGAGCGTATGCGGTCGGCGATGCGGTGATGGCCGATTGGGATATCTTGGATGGCCTGGGCTCCCTCGTTCTGCCCGCCGGCGCGCGCGGCCGGGTGGTCACGGTGGACCCCCTGGAGCCTGGCGTGCTGGTGGAGTGGGAGGATTGGTTCGACGGCTATGACGGCCTCTGCGACACCGTGACCTCCGACACTTGCCCCCCGTGCATACCGGCTGGAACCTCGCGTTGGTGGGTGTACTGCGACGACCTCGTCCCCCTGCGCCTCACCTGCTCCTGCGGCGGCTCGTTGTCCACGGGCGACCGCGTGGTGGCGCTGGTCGACGCTCCAGCGCCCGCCCCCGGTGCCCCTAAGGCCAATGGCGTGACCCAGGGGCAGCTCGGCACCGTCATTGCCGGCGGCAGCGGGGCCAACAACGTGCTGGTCGAATGGGATGGTTGGACCAACGGACATGGCGGCGACTGCGGCAGCTCCAGGTGTGGCGGCTGCGAGGAAAAGGGCCTGAGCCGCTGGTACACCGCCTGCGACCAGCTGGGCTGGCTGCCCCCTCCCTGAGCTGAGCGCCCCAGCCCCGCTGCTCAGTAGCGGCCGCGCACGCTGCCGTAACAGCCCCCCGTAGAGCAGCCGAAGGCGACGCCCGTCGAGTCTTCGGCTGCGTGGCCACGGCCCAAAAAGTAGAGCGCTGCGCCCGTGCCCGCCACGGCCAAGCCGCCGAAGAGCAGCACGTCGGTGACCAGCGCCAGGGTCTCGCCACGCGACTCGGTATCCTTCAGGGACGGGTCGGTGCAGAGCCGCGTGGGGCACTCGTCCTCGAGCTTGCCCTGGTCGGAAATCGCCATCAATCCGGTGACGAGCGAGGCCACCACCATGGCACCACCGCCACCCATCAGGATCAGGGGCAATAGGTTTTTGGAACCGGCGGCGGCCGGCGCCCCGCTATCGATGGCGGTATCGGTCTCGACGGCGGCCACCACATCATCCTGATGGGCGACGGGCGCGGGCGCGGGCCCGGGCTCCGATGCAGGCTGGCTGGCGGGCGGACTGGTGGCGGGCGGCTGCGCTGTCGGCTGTGCCACCGGCTCGGCGACAGGCTCTTGAGCAGGCTCGGCCTGCGCCGAACGCGCCAGCGCAGCATCCAGCGCCCGCAGCTTGGCCTCCAGCTGGGGTCGGTTTTCCACGTCATCGGCCTCCGCCAGGTACTTGCGCAGGGCCTCGGCAGCCTCGGCCTGTCGGTTGGCGTCGCGATAGGCCAGATAGACGTTGTACTGCAGGGTGGCGCGCTTCGAGGACCGGTAGGCCTCCTCGAACTCGTGGGCAGCCTTCAAGAAGTCCCCGTTGTCGTAGTGGGCGCGCCCCAGGCGAAAGTGGGCGCGCCCGCGCGCTTCTTCTTCTGCGGTCTGGGCCGACGCCGGCGCGCCCCATAACTCGAGGCATAGCAGGAGCGCCAAAAACCCGACCCGGCTTCGGGCTCGGCCCCTCGAATATCCCAAGCTCAGCATCGGCGCATTACACCCGATCACCGCAGGGCTCGCAACGCGCCCTGCGCGACGATCAGGCCCGATGGTGCAGCGAAGCGACCGGCCCGGCGAGACGCGGTAGGGGGGCGAGCAAAGCCAGCGTGCAGGGCTCGGTGGCGGTTACCAGCGTGGCGGCATCGAGTTCGCGCAGGGCGCCGTCGCCCAGCTTCTGGCCATCGACACGGCAGCGTCCGTCGAAGGCAGCGTCGCGACGGGCACGGGCGGCGGTGGCGGCGGCGTGGGAACCGCGGCCGTAGCCCCGGTAGCTGGCCCGCTACGCGTCGACCGAGTTGGCGTCGGCGCCTTCGAGGTGCTCGATGAAAGCCAGCAGCTCTTCACTGGCAGTCGTGATGGCGCGCGCGAGGTCGTGACCGACGGCCAAGCGCTCGACGCCGAAGAGCCGCCGAGCGGGCCCAGCAGCAACAGCGCCACGGTGTAGGGCAGCCCCGTGCCCCGCGCCCAGCCGCGGGTCGCCGCCCCGATGACCAGGGCCACCATGGCGATGACAACGATCGACAGCTCCACGCCCACGCAAGCACCTCCGGCGGCGCTCTCTGGAGCGGCAACCGCAGTTTCGAAACTACGCACGACCGCCGGAAGCGGCCAAAGTCCTGTTTGGGCGTTCAGGCCCTTGCGTGGTTTTTCGGCGAGGACTTGGTGCTCGGATCGCGCACCGGGTAGCCTGGCATTTGGGAATCTTCAGATCGGTCCCAAACGATGGCGAGCAAGCAAACCAAAGCACTGTGGAGGCTGAGCTGGCTGCTGGGGCTGCCGCTGCTGGCGGTGACGGTCCTGTTCAGCGCCGGCGTGCGCTTCGGCGATGCCAACCGGGGACCGGTGCTGGCCTTCGAGCGCGACTACCTGGCCTGGACCGGCCTGCCGATCGCGCCGGCCCCGGAAACGACCGCCATCGCAGCCGCGCCGATGCCCCCGCCACCGCCGGCACCGGCCGCGGTTCCCACGCCGCCGCCACCGCCGCCCGTGCCCGTCGCGACGCTGCCTTCGACGGACGCCGCCCTGCCGACGGCCGACGCCGCAGCCCTGGCCGAGGCGCCCATCGCCTTGCCCCCGTTGCCCACGCTGCCGCCACCACCGCCGGCCCCGGCCCCCGGCAGCCTCGAGCAGCAGCGCGCGGTGCCGGTGACCCTGCGCGTCAAGGTCCTGGTCGACGAACGCCTCGCCGGCGAACGCGGCGACTGGCTTTCCCACGTCCAGCGCACCATCGCCGACGCTTCACGCATCTACCGCGCCGACTTCGGCATCGAGCTGACGCTCGCCGGTGTGGTGCGCTGGCCCCGCGCCCTGCAGGGCCTTGGTGGCAATGAGCTCCATGCCGACCTGCGCAGCCACGGGCGCGAGGGCGCCCACGTGCTGCTGGGCTTCGTGGCCGACCGCCTCGACACCCCGGCACTGGCCCAGGGCGCACCGCTGGACGAGAGCGCGCTCAATGGGGCCTATGCCCTGGTGACCGACCCCGGCGAGGCCGCCACCGCCGACGCCCCCTTCCTGCGCGGCACGCTACGGGCGCTGGGGCACCTGATGGGCGCCAAACACGTCGGCGATGCCCATAGCGAAGCCTACCGCCTGGGCAGCTGGATGAGCGATGCGCCAGCGCCAGGCGGACGACCGCCCTGGATCGACATGGACAACCGCACGCGCATCCTGCAGCGCAAGTCGCGCCCCTTCGAGGGCGAGCCCGAGGCCGATCGATGAACGCCAATCGAAACAACCCGGGCGGCAACCTGGAAGAGGGCTTGGGCGCCCGTCGCTCGCGGCCGCTGATCGAGACCGCCGAAGCGGAAACGCCCGCGCGCGGCTTGGTGTCGACACTGGTCGGCTGGGTGCTGTTGCCGCTGCTGGTGGCCGCCACCATTTTCGCCGTCGGCGTTCACCTGGGAGCCAATCAGCCCGACGCCTGGTTCACCGAGTTGGTGCGCTGGCTGTCGTCGCTGTAGGGGCTCGCAAAAAAAATCGCTTCCGCCGTTTTCTTGCGAGCCCCTGCGGCTGCGCAACTTGCGGACTGCTCGAAAAAACCCCTGGGCGCTTCAATCGAATCCGCCTCCGGCGCGTCCTACATGGGCAACCAAACTGGAGCAGCCCGATGAACGCGACGAATACGACCCCGACGACCCTTTCACAGCGCGACAGCTCGCTGGAAGCGCTCGCCGAGATCCGGCAGCTGCGCGAGCAGCGCATCGCCGAGCGTGAGCGTGCGCGCATCGAAGCGGCCAAACGGCTGCGCGAGCAACAAGAGGCGCAGGCCCTTGCCGAAGCGATGGAGGCGGTGACAGTGGAGGCCGAAGCAGCGCCCTGCTCAGCACTCGAAACTGGCGAACGCATCAGTCGCTGCACCCTGGAACGCATCGGCGATTTACACTCACAGTTGACGGCAATGCTCGAAGCCGAACAGCGCTTCAGACAGCAGCGCCAGCAGCAGCTCGACGCCGTCGTCAAGCGCCTGGCCGCGCGCCCCTCGCGCTGGACGCCGGCCTTGACCGGTGTCGCCGTCGCCTGTGCTTGCTTTGCGCTGCTGCTGACGGGTGCACCGCAGGCGCCAGAGGCGCAGGGTGCCAGTGCGCCGACGGCGCCCGCGCTCGAAGCCGAAGCCGCGGCCGAGGAAACACTGGCCGAGGCGGCCGAGGTGGCGCTGCTCGAGGAGGTCGACCCGCCGCTGCTATCGAGCGATGCGGGTGCGACCGCGGCGGACGTGGCCGAAGCGGCGGCCGCAGAAGCGAACGAGACAAGCCAGGCGACCACGCGCCGCAAGCCGACGCGGCGACGGCCGGCCAACCGCGACGCGAAGGCGGGCGACGCGCTGGACAAGCTCGACGCCTGCGGCGATGACCCGCTGTGCGGACTCTAGACACCAAACTTTGAGTTATAACCTCTGCGGCGGCGGGCCCAGCGATAACGCGGGCCCGCCGCCGCAGTTCGTTTGGCACGGCCGTGGCCACGACCCGCCCATGGCAAAATTGACACTACCGCGGAGCTGAGCGAGCGCCGATGCTAGCAAACAGGCCGCCCGCGATGCGGCCGCGAGGTGCAGCTTGAACATCGAGCTCTTGATCGACTTCGTCGTGCGACAGACGACCGTGCTGGTGGCCCAGCTCGCCACCGCCGGCGGCGCCCGGGCCCCGCTGTCGCACGTGGCCAATCAGGTCTTCGTCGACCTGGCCGAGGAACTCCGGCGCCAGGGCGTCGGACGCAAGGTCAGCGCCGAGATGTTCGGCATGGCGCTTCGGACCTATCTGCGCAAGCTCCGGCGACTGAGCGAATCGCAAACCCAGGGGGGACGCTCGCTGTGGGATGCGGTGCTCGAGGCGGTCAGCGAGGGCGGCGTCGTCAACCGCGGCCAAGTGCTGGCGCGTTTTCCCGGCGACGACCCGGAGTTGGTTGCCGGCGTGCTGCACGAACTCTGCGATAGTGGCCTGGTTTTTCGTAGCGGCAGCGGCGCGCGCACGGTCTTTCGCGCCGCCAACGCCGACGAACTCGGAAGTCACGCCCTGCACCGGGGCGACTCGGAGCACGGGGAAGAAACCGGGCGCGAAGCGCTATTGTGGGCCCTGATCTACCGCGAGGGCCCCCTCGACCGACACGCCCTGGGACAGCTGGTGCGCAGCGACGCCCTCGACGCCACCCTCTTTGCCCTACTTGACAAAGGCCGCATCGAGGCGCTCGAACGCGACGGCCGCAAGCTCTACGCCGCCGCCAGCTTTCAAAAACCACTGCAGGCACCGGGCGGCTGGGAGGGCGCCGTCTACGACCACTTCCATGCGGTGGTCAAAACCATCTGCGCCAAGCTGGTGCAGGAGCCGAGCCCCCACGTCGGCGGCAGCACCTATAGCTTCGAGATCTGGGCGGGCCACCCGCTCGAGGACGAAGTCCTGGGTCAGCTCGCCGCCTTCCGACGGCGCAGCTCCGAGCTGCGCGCACGCCTCAAGGACTACAACGCAAACCATGAAGCGCCGTCCGACACCCGCCACGTGACGCTGTACGCGGGCCAGTGCGTGATCGCGCATGACGATGAAGAAACGGAGCAGCAAGATGAACAAGACGATATTTGACGGACGCGATGGCATCGTTCGCTCGAAGCGCTGGCTGCTTGGCGCACTCGTCGCGCTCTGGGCGCTCGGCTGTGGCGCTCACCACGACGGCGGCGGCGACAGCGAGTCGCACTTCCTGACGACCTGCGACAGCCGCTGCCAGGCGGGCCTGAGCTGCATCTGTGGCGTCTGCACGCGCAGCTGCGACGACGATGCCACGTGCACCGATCTGGCCCAGGGCGCCAGTTGCGAGCCCCACGGCGGCGACCAGGGCCTGCGCTGCGACGGTGCCGACACCCCGAGGGCCGAGCCCGTCACCAGCTGTGAGTTAGAATGCAAAATTGACACCGAATGCTCACAGCTCGGCGCAAACATGCGCTGCGAGGCGGGCCTGTGTCGGCAGCGTCCGGGCCTGGACGCCGGGCTCGATGCTGGCACCGATGCGGGAATGCAATCGGACGCCGGCCCAGCACCCGACGCCGGAAGCGACGCCGGCCCCCAACCCGACGCCGCAAGCGACGAGTGCTCGCAGGCCGCCGGACTCTTTGCCATGGAGCTGGCGGACGCCCAGCGCTGCGAGCTGGACTCCGAGTGCGGTGCGGTTCTCAGCGGCAGCAGCTGCGGCTGCACCCGCGACCTGGTGCTGCGCAACGATGCCGATGACGGCGAGCTACAGCGCCTACTCGAGCTGGCCCATCCGGTGACAGGTGAGCGCTGCCTGGACTCGAGCAGCGACTGCGACTGCCCCGAAGCCGACGGCTTCATCTGCAAGGCCGGGCGCTGCAACTGGAACTACGCCGATCCGGGGCCGCTCGATTGCTGCACCAACCGCGACCTGCGCTGGCGCTACGACGGCGGCGAGCTGCCGCCGGAAGCGCCGACGCGGCCGAGCTACCGCGTGGCCGGCTGCGGTAGCTTCGAGAAGCTGCGCGACGACCAGGTCGAATGCGCCTCGGCCCTACCCGCCTGCGGCCAGGACCTGCGCATCGGCCCCGACGCCCTGAGCGCCGTGCTGCAACACGCCGACGTGGTCAGCGCCCTTGCGGCGGCGCCGGCGCTCTTTGGCGAGGACACGCGCCCGGTCGACGGCGCCATCCTGCTTGTGAGCATCGATGGGCTCGAGCTCCTGATCGGCGAGCCCTGCGACGGCCTGGCCGGCTGCACCGAAATCCCGGCGGGCATCGCCCGGCTGCAGCAAACACTGCTGTCGCTGGGACGCCAACAGCTGGCCACGGGCGTGTGCACCGCCCCCGAAAGCTGCTACCTACCCGCCGATATCGGCCCCTGCGACGCGGTCGAGCCGCGCTTCTTCTACGACGAGAGCGTCAACTCCTGCACCCCCTTCACCTGGGGCGGCTGCGACGGCAACGCAAACCGCTTCGAGACCTACACCGAGTGCGTCTTGAGCTGCGACAACGATCCCTGCGCCGGCGGCCTACGCGTCGACACCCCCGAGCAGTGCGAGGCCAACCAAATCGAGGCCGAGGGCCGCTGCTTCGACGACGCGCTCTCGGGCTGCCTGTGTGCCTGCTCGCGCACGGGAGCGGCGCTCGAGCAGTGCGCGATCAACGAGAGTGCACCGGCAAGCGCCACTTGCGGCGGGTAGCACGTCGGGCGGACCTCGACGCCCATGGCAGCCGCGAACGGGCGCGGGCCAGGGCGTCGGGGTCGGCTCCCCAACCGAGCGGTGGTGGGCTGCAGCACACCAGCGGCGAGGGCGGCGCCGGTGCTGTGGATGTAGAATGCAAGCGGCCGCGGACGTTCGGTAACGAAGGCCCTGGCCCCGTCGATCGTGCCGTGGGTTGCCACCACGAAGACAGTCGAGAACGGCCTGCGCAATTCGGCGTCGGCGGCCTCACCCTCCAGCTTCAGATCAGCGCGCGAAAGTCGTCCAGCAGCCGTCGATCAGGCGCTGGTGCGGGCGGTAGCGCAGCTTGTAGGTCATGGCCCGGCAGCTCTCGATGGTCAGGCCCAGGTAGAGGTAGCTCAACCCCCAGCGACGGCAACACTCCAGCTGCTCGAGGATCGAATAGACGCCAGGACTGAGCCAGCCAAAGTCGGGATTGTAATAGCAGTAGACCGCCGACAGTGCGTCGTCGCTGCGGTCGACGATGGCCACCCCGATGAGCTTGCCCTCGACCCGGTAGCGCAACTCAAAGCTATCGCAGCAACTGTCGGCCAAGATGGCGCCGTAGCCCGCCTCGCTGATCGGATCCTCGCGCAGGTCCAGCCCCCGCAAACGCTTGTGGCGATTGTACAGGGCCACCCGCTCGGCATCGCATTCGACGCGGCCGATCTCGGTCTCGATCAAGCCCTGACCACGGCGCCACACCCGACGCTCACCGCGGCTGAGCCGGTAGTCGGCCACCGGTAGCCGGATGGCTTCGCAAGCCCGGCACTCCGGACAGCGCGTTCGATAGACAAGTCGCCCCTGGCGGCGCTCGCCTTTGGCCAGCCGCTCGTCGAGCTGTCGCCCAGACAGACGCGCCAGTGGTAGCCGAAGCGGAAGCCGCGCCTGCTGCTCCGGCAGGTAGGGGCAGCCCATGGGCTCGTCGTGAACCAACAGCTCCGGGGGATCGCCCGGAAGCATGGGATAGCGCGGCGGCGCCGACATCATCGGGCAGTGTACGGCAGAATCGACAACCATGCTGCCACCGAAAGGCCGCCCCCTTTCAGTGTGGCGACAGCCGCCGCGGGCCATGGCATACTTGGCCTCGATGCAGGACGGCAGTGACAGTCCGCCAGAGCCCGACGAGGTCTCCACCGCCCAACTCCAGCGCGCGCCGCGCGTGCTGAGCGGCGCGCGGGAGCACGGCGCCCTGCACGTGCTGTCCGGCCCCCACAACGGCGCCATCTTCATGCTCGACCAGCCGGTGATCACCATCGGGCGCGGCAGCGGCTGTCAGGTGTACCTGGTCGACCAGGGCATCTCCCGCGAGCACGCCCGGGTCGTGCGCCACGAGGACGGCTTCTATCTGGAGGACGCCGGCAGTCGCAACGGAACCCAGTGTCAAGGAGAGCTGATACGCGGCCGGCGCAAGCTCTACGACGGCGACCGCATTTCCCTGGGCGCACAGACCGTGATGCGTTTTTCGCTCCAGGACCGCATCGAACGCGCCGCCTCGCTGCAGACCGTGGAGCTGATGATCCGCGACCCTCTGACCCAGCTGGTCAACCGGCGCCAGGTCGACGATCGGCTGCGAAGCGAGTTTGCCTACGCCCGACGCCATCGCTCGCCCCTGCACTGCATGATGGTGGACATCGACCACTTTAAAGAAGTCAACGATACCTACGGCCACCAGGTGGGCGACGCCGTGCTGCGCGAGGTAGCCCGCCTGCTCGAGCACGCGGTTCGCGTCGAGGACATGGTCGGGCGCTACGGCGGCGAAGAATTCGCCATCTGCATTCGCGGTATCGACAAGCTGGGAGCTTTTGCCTTGGCGGAACGCCTGCGCAGGGCGATCGAGGAGCTGGAGCTGCAGCACCACGACCAGCGCGTTCGCGTCACCACCAGCGTGGGTGTCGCCAGCCTGCGCCCCAGCCACAAAGACGTCGAGGCCCTGGTCGCCGACGCCGACGCCGCCCTCTACGAGGCCAAGCAGGCCGGGCGCAATCGGGTGATCGCGCACTGAACGCAACACACCTTGGCGCGTACCTTGGCGCGTACCTTGGCGCACACCTTGGCGCGTACCTTGGCGCGTACCTTGGCGCACACCTTGGCGCGTACCTTGGCGCGTACCTTGGCGCGTAGCTTGGGCGGCCGTTGCCCCGTTCCCAGCCGGCAGTCCCCGGCCGAGGGTCTTGACAAGTGCCCGGGGCCGCCGTTTTGTAAGCGCCCAACTTCCCCCTCTCCCCGGAGGCCCGCAGGGCATGGATGCGCGTACCTATTTGAGTCACACCGGAAGCGACACGGCCCTTGCGGTGCAGCTTGCCGCATTCCTGGAGGCGGCCGTCGAAGGCCTCGAGGTGCAGGTCGCCGAGCGTGCCGATGCCGACCCCGTGGGACGCCAGAGCCTGGGCGGTCTGAAACTCCTCCTGGTGGTGCTCGGCGAGGGGCAGCCCATCGACGGGCGTCTGGGCTTCGAGCTCGGCGCCGCCTGGGCCCTGGGTAGCCCGGCGGTCCTGCTGCATCGCGGCAGCGACGCCGAGCGGGTCGCCGCCCTGACCCGCAGCGTGCCCGATCTGGCCGCGATCCAGCTGGCCCCCGACAGTCTGCTGGGCCTGGCCAGGACGCTGGCGGGACAGCTTTCGGTTCCGGCTCAGCTCGAAGGGCCGGCCCTACGTGTGTTGGGCGCGCTCTACCCGGAGTGGCCCGGCGCCCACGGTCCCCAAGCCGCGAGCGTGCCGCCCCCGGCCGCTGCCGCCACACCCTCGGCACCACCGCGCTCGGTGCCCCCGCCGCTGTCGCCCCTGTCGGGACCGGCCCCGGCCTTGCGCTCGGTGCCCGCCCCACTGTCGCCCCTGTCCGGGCCGCCGGTCCCGCTCTCGGCGCCGGCCCCGCTCTCGGCGGCCCCCGCCCCGCTCTCGGCGCCCCCTGCCTTGGCACCCGCCGCAGTGCCCGCACCCGCCGCCGTCGCCTCCGTGCCGGCGCCTGCGCCTCTGCCCGCAGCACCACCGCCAGCGTCCGCACCGGCCCCCGCGCCGATCGCTGCCGCTCCGCTCCCGGTGCCCGCGCCGATCGCTGCCGCTCCGCTCCCGGTGCCCGCCCCGCTGCCTGCCACGCCAGCTGCCGCTCCGGTCGCCGCCGCGCCGGCACCCGCACCCCAGCCCGCTCCGGCCGTTGCCGCACCGCAAGCCGAAGCGGTCCCCGCGGCCGCCGCCCCCATGGCCGGCCCCAGCTGCAGCGAAAGCCTGCGGGCCGGTCGCGCCGTGTCCGACTGCGTCTACAGCCGCGAGGACGGCGACCCCCCGCCGGTGGCCGAACTCGAAGACCCCTTCGGCAGCTTCCTCAATGGCATCGGCGGCAATTGGGTGGCGCTGCGCGAGGTCGGCGACCTGGACGTCTGGATGGAAGCCGCCGACAACCTGCTCGACGCCCTCGACGCCGACGCCCCGCGCGTGCGCGGCTGGTACGAAGCCGGTTTCCAGCTCTCGACGCTGCTAAACCTGGCCGCCGACGGTTACGAAGAAGGCGCCGACGAAGAACTGACCGAATTCTGGGATGGCGCCTGGGAGGCCCTGCTCGAGGCCGGCCTCTCGGTGCAGCTGCCGGCCGACGCCATATCGGAGGTGGGCGCGCTCTTGCGCAACCTCATCGGCCCCGAGGCCGAACGCAATCCCGAAAACGCCACGCGCATCGGAACGCGCATGCACGAGCTGGCAGCCCAGGCCGACGCCAGCTGAGGCCGCACCCCCAATCAGCCCTGAAGTTCGCGGGCGCGCGCCGCCAGGGCGGCCATCGAAGCCGCATCGGCCAACGCGAAGGCCTCGTCCAGCAGCGTATCGACTCGCGCCTGCCCGCCCGGCTCCTGCAGCGCGAGTTCGGCGCGCTCGAGCAGCGACCGCACCAGCGACGCGCGCGCTCCCATCCGGCGATTGCTCTCCACCGCGCGCTCCAGGTGCTCGCGCGCCTTTTCGACCCAGCCCAGGCGCCGGGCCGCCGCCCCCAAAAAGCCCTGGCAGCTTCCGTGCACGATCAGGGCCGAGTTGACGACCACATGGTCGGCGTAGGGCTCGAGCCTCCCGTAGAGAACCTCGGCATCCTCGTGGCACCCGAGCTGAGCTGCCAGCAACAAAAGGTGCGCCGTCACAAAGACGTAGTCCTCTCCGAAGAGCACGTTTTTGAAGTCCTGATCGCGGTAACTGCGATAGATCGCCTCGGCGCGCTCGTGCTGCCCGGCCTCGATCAGCTGCACGGCGATCTGGGCGCCGCTGTTGTCGCGGGCCCAGGGGAAGCGCTCCAGGAAGAGTTCAGAACCGGCCACCAGATCGCGCGGGATGCCGAGATCGCGAAACAGTGTGCCCGACTGGATCATGAAGTTGAATTCGCCAAAGGGCAGGCCCAGGTGCTGGGCCTCGCGCAAGAGCCCCTCGATGACGGGCCCGACCACGCCGAGCTCGCCGGCGCACAGCCGCCGCTGGGCCCGAAGGCGCCGCGCCTCGTGACGCAGCCCCGGATGGTGCAAGGCATCGGCAAGCTCGCGCAGCTCCTGCAGCAGCGCGTCGACGCGCCCCATCTCACCGCGCCTGAGCGCCACGTCGAAGCGCGCCAAGAGCCCCTCCCACCGGTAGAAGGGCTGCCCCTGGGCATCGGCGAAGGCCACCAGCTGGTCGGCCAACTCCAGCCGCTCGTCGAGGGCGTCGGGGGTCTGGGTGGCATGCAGCCGCGCCAGCAGAACATCGTGGCGGGTCACTGGATCCTCGATGTCCACCGCCAGCTCCGCGGCCCGCTGGCTCATCAGGCTGCGGGTGCCGATGGTGCGCTGCCCCGAAAGCCGCGCCAGCACCCGCGCCCGTAGCGCCCGCTCCCCGTCGGGCAGCACCATCAACGCTTCGGCGAGCGCCGCGTCCAGCTCCGGCTCGGGCACTGCACGCATCGGCTGGCAGGCGCGCAGACCGATGGCCGAAAGTGCCAGCTGGCGCGGGCGTTGCTCGCGACGGGCCAGCGAAAGCGCCCGCTCATAGGTCGTGCGCGCCGCCCACAGCTGCCCCGACATGCGCCGCGCGTGACCGAGCGCGAGCAGCATGTCGATGCGGCGCCCGGGGTCGGGGACAGACAAGAAGCGCAGCGCCCGCACCGCGCTCTCATACTGCTTGGCGGCGGCGTCGTAGGCGTAGAGGGCCTCCAGCCCCTGGGCCGCCTCCAGCGCGAGCGAAAGCGCCCGCTCGACGTGGTCGTGGGGTAGCGCACTGATGTAGTGATGGGCGATCTCGGCCACCGGAATGTCGATGCCCGACTGCCGCCGCACATCCAGGGCCTTGGCGATCTCCAGCTGCAAGCGCGCGCGTTCGGCCAACTCCAGGTCATCGACCAGCGTCGTACGAATCAGACCGTGGGCGAAGTCGAAGCGCTCGTGGGGCGCGCCAGCGGGCGCATCGACCGCCACGATCAAACGCCGATCCAACGCCGGCTGCAGCCGCTGTCGCAGCTGCAAGGCCGGCTGCGACATCACCTCGGCCAGCAGGCCCAGGCTGAAGCTGCGCCCAAACATGGCCGCCGCGCGCAGCACCGCCTCGGCCTCGGAGCCCAGCGCCCGCAGGCGTCGGCGCACGATGTCGAAGCTGCCCTTGGGCAGCTCACCCAGGGTCGGCTCGCCGCGCCCATCGACGCTCAGCGAATGCAGCGCCTCGGTCATGAAAAACGCATTGCCCTCGCTGCGCTCGAAGACCGCCCGGCTCAACTCCGGCATCGAGCGCCCCAGCTGCGCCGCCGTGTAGCGCTCCACGTCCTCGTATTTCAGGCGCCGCAGGGTCAGCCGCTCGCAATTGGGATAGCGCGCCAGGTGATCGAGCTGGGTGCGACCATGCTCGCGGGTGACCAACTCGGTGTCGCGAAAGGTCGCCACGATCATCAGCTTGCTGCGCCCCAGCTCGGGCAAGAGGTAGCCCAGCAGATCGACGGAGGCGGGATCGCCCCAATGCAAGTCATCAAAGATCATCAGCCGGGGCCGGTCCTGACAGGCGAGCAGCAAAAGCCGCGTGACGGCATCGAAGATGCGGTAGTGGGTAGCCTCCGCTGGCGCCTGCTGGCCGGCGGTCAGGGGCTCGGCGCCCAGCTCGGGTAGAAGCCGCGACAGCTCAGCGAAGCCCGCGCCCAGGTGCTCGCGGGCCCGACGCTCGCCCAGGGACGCCAGGCAGCTGCGCAGGATCGGCAGCCAGGGCCAGAACGCGGGCACGCCCTCGGCCTCGCGGCTGCGCCCCCACAGCACTTCGATGCCATGGCCGGCCGCGCGGCTGGCCAGCTCCTCGGCGGCGCGCGTCTTGCCCACCCCCGGCTCGCCCTCGATCAGGCGCAAGAGGGGCTGACCGGCCTCGGCCGTGGACAGGGCGCGCAAAAGCGCCGCCATCACCCGCTCGCGGCCGACGAAGACACTGGCCGGCCCGGCGGCCGCGTCATCGGTGAAGACGGGCGGCGCCGTGGAACTCTGCGGAAGCGGCGTGGCGCGCGTGCGCACCTCGGCAACGAAGCGGTAGCCGCGACCATGCTCGGTGGCGATGGGACCATCCTCACCCGAAGCCTGACCGATGGCCTGGCGCGCCTTGGACACGGCCACCGTCAGCACCGCCGGGCTGACCGCATCGCCCTCCCACAGCCGGTCGAGCAGCTCATCGCGCGACACCGGCCGCTCGCGGTGCTCGACCAGATAGCAGAGCACATCGAAAGCCTTGCGCTGCACATGCACATCCTGGCCGCGATGGCGCAGACGCCAGGCGCTGAGATCGAGCTCGAAGTCGCCGAACTCGAAGATCACCGCGGCTCCCCCGAGTTCCCCGGTGCGGCCCCTCGCCGACAACCGCGGGCCCTGGACTCGGGCCCCATCACCCCGCGCTGCACCTGCGGCCGAGCGTCCATCACGATCCGCTGGCGAGCCTGGCACAGCTCAGCGGCTTTCGCCAACGGTTGACGGGCATGCTAGAGCATCGCCCATGGCCACCCGACCCGCGATCTTCATCGACGGCGAAGCCGGAACCATCGGCCTGCGCATCCGCGAACTTTTGGGCGGGCGCGACGATCTGGCGTTGCTGTCCATTGACCCCGCCCAGCGCAAGGATGCCAACGCACGCCGCGACCTCCTGCGCAGCGCCGACGTGGCGATCCTATGCCTGCCCGACGCCGCCGCGCGCGAAGCGGTGGCGCTCTTGGATGGCGCCGACACCCGTGTCATCGACGGCAGCACGGCCCATCGCGTGGCCGAGGGCTGGGTCTTTGGGCTACCGGAATTGCAGCCCGAGCAGCGCGCGGCCATCGCTGGCGCCCGGCGCGTCGCCAACCCGGGCTGCTACCCCACCGGCATCACGCTGCTGTTGCGCCCGCTCATCGACGCCCGTGCGCTCGCCGCCGACGCCCCCCTGAGCATCCACGCCCTATCGGGCTACAGCGGCGGCGGCCGCCCCACCATCGAGCTATGGGAAGCGCCCGGCAGCGACCTCGCCACCCTGCCCTTCGAGGCCCCCTACGCCACCGAGCGCAAGCACAAGCACATCGCCGAGGTCATGCGCCACGCCGGGCTGCGCACCGAACCCTACTTCGAGCCGGCCAAGGGTGCCTTTCGCTGCGGCATGCGCGTTCAGATCCCGCTGCACCGGGACCTGCTCGCGGCGGACTTCGACGCCGACACGGTCGTGGAATGCCTGCAGGCGCGCTACGCCGACTCCCCCTTCATCGACGTCGGGCGCATCGATGGAGCGCTATCGGAAAACGGCGCCGAACTCGACCCGCGGCGCTGCAACGACACAAATCGCGTAGAGCTGCGCGTGCTGCCCCACCCCAGCGGGCACCTGCTGCTGGTGGCCATCCTCGACAACCTCGGCAAAGGCGCCTCGGGCGCCGCCGTGCAGTCGCTGAACCTGATGCTGGGCTTGCCCGAAGCGCACGGCTTGGTCCAGGGGCTCGCAAAAGCATAACCGCCCCCTTTGGTGCGCGACGGCGGTATGCGATCGGGACGGCGGCCGGAAAAGAGTCCAGCGGCGTACCAGAGATGCCTTGATGAACGCATCGAGGGCGTAGGGCGCGGGCGTGGCCGCGGTGCGTGCCGAAGGGGGAAGCTACCCGAATGCTGGCCCACGGGCGTTCGCAAGACGGAGCGTGGGTTGGTGCCAATCGCGCTGGCGGCGCGGGTCTTCATGGTGAGCGCCTGCGGAGATGGGGAGCGCACGGCCGAGTCATTTCTGAAGGCGCGTGGGCTCCCACCACCGAAGCAAGCACTCGCGTTACGCTACACCGCCGTCGACGGCCTGCGGACCATCGTGCACTTCGTTTCGCTCGAGCTACCTGACGATCGTGCGCTTGTCTTCATCGAGAGGCTGCCGTGCCGACCCGACACCGTGGGCATGCGACGCGATACCCCCCGCACACCGGACTGGTTTAACGCATCAGACCTGAAAGCGATCAAGTATTGCGACACGGGTGGCCCCTACGATGGACACTACCACCTCGAAATTACCACCGGTCGCAGCCCGGCCGGTCAAACGCGATTCCTACTATCGTTTTCCGACTGACGGTCATCGGCCACGCCGTTGTCTAGGCTCGATTTTTCTAGACTCGATCGCCGTGACTTCGCGAGCGAGAGCGGGCCCAGCGTGCCGTTACGGTGCCGCAGTCGTAGCCCGAACTACTTCGAGGCGCAGTAACGGTGCGCTGGGCCCGCGAAGTTGCGGTGGTTGCAAACCGATTGACGCCGGCACAGCCGATCAGATTCCGGCCCCGGATCACAATCACATCAGTCGCGCGTAGAGCTCCACGCGACGCCAGAAGGCGACCCAGCTGCCGCCGCTGTCCTGCCACATGGCCTCCAGGTACGCCGCATCGCCCCGGTAGCGGCGATACTGGGTCAGGCGCGCGTTGTTCATCGTCAGCTCTTCGGGGTCGAGCTCGGGATAGAGCGCCGAAAGGCGCCTCTCCAGCGCGGCGAAGATCGGCTGTCGCCGCCTCAGCACCTCGGCCGGCGCTCGACCGCTGCCATAGAGACGCTCGAGCTGCGCCAAAGCCCCTGCGACGGCCTCGCGAAACGGCGCCTGGCGCGCGAGGTGGGTGCGCAGCTCTTCCATCACCGCCGGGTCGTGGCCGAAGCGCGAGCGCAAGTAGTCCTCGGCGGCCCGGGCACCGACAAAGCTCGCCAACTGCTCGTTGAAATCGCTGTCGCCGGCCACGTAGAACCGACCGTGGGCCATCTCGTGGAAGAGCACTTCGACAAAGGCGACCAGCCCGCGCTGGGTCATCACGGTGGTCACCGGATCGCGCAGAAAACCCAGCGTGGAGTAGGCGGTGGCGTGGCCCACCCAGGTGTCGTAACCAGCCGCGATCAGCTCGGCCTCCTCGACCCGCGCGTCGGCCTCCTCGAAGTGCGACTTGTAGGGGACCTCACCGGCGATGGGAAAGCTCCAGGTGTAGGGCTCGAGCGAGGTTTTCTCGCAGGCCACCAGCACGTGGGTGATGCCCTTCTTCTCGGTCGCGAAGTAAGTCCGGTAGTTATTACCCGGGCGCAGCTGCACCACCTTGCTGGCGTAGCTGTGGAGATCGGGCACGAGCGAGAGCAGCTTTTGGCGCTCGGGATCGCGTTCGGCTGAAAGCGCCTGCGCGAGCGGCACCTGTTCGTTGATCAGCTCCAGCTGCCCCCCGGCGAGCTTGACCAAGTAGCAGCCCGGCAGCGCGAGCAAAAGCAGCGTGCAGCACGCCACGGCGCAGGCACAGCTGCCGAGCTTCATACCCCGCGCGGGAGCGCGCTCACTGCACCGCTCGCATCAACTCGAGCATCCGCTCGGGTGGCACGAAGCTGGTGATGCGCGCCGAGATGGCGCCTTCGGGATTGTGCAGGACCACCAGCGGCAGGCCGCGCTGCTCGTAGCTGGCCAGGACCTCGCGCTTTTCGGGCGTGTCCTCGCCGGGGCTCAGATCGATGCGCACGTTGATGAAGCGCTGACCCTCGCGCACCACGCGCGGGTCGGAGAAGGTGTTGCGATCGAGTTCGCCGCAGGCGCCACACCAGGAAGCGCCGAAGTCCACCATCAGCGGCTTGCCGGAGGTCTTGGCCAACTCGCGCGCGGCGTCGTAGTCCTCCATCCAGCGCAGCTTGGCACCCGGGGGCAGCGCCTCCAGGTAACCGACGATGCCCATGGTGCCGGTCACGGCCAGGGCGATGCCCAGCCCCTTGCGCACGCGCACCGCGGTGCTTGCGCCGTGGAAGGAGAGATGCACGGCGCCCAGGGCCAGGCCGAGCACAAGCGCGGCCGCCGCAGCGCCCAGAAAGACGTCGGTGTGCTGGAAGAGATCCTGAAGTCCCGGGATCAGGGCGCGCACGTAGTAGATCGCCGCCACCACCATCACGATGCCGAAGACGCTCTTGATCCACTCGAGCCAATAGCCCGACTTGGGCAGGCTGACCGAAAAAGTGCCGACCAACCAGAAGAGCAGCCCGAGGCCCAGCGCGTAGACGAAGAGGCTCAGGCCGCCAAAGACCACGCTGCCGGTGGTGCCAACCCACGTCAGCAAAAAGCCGAGTACGGGGCCGGTGCAGGGCGCCGCGATCAGGGCGCTGACCAGCCCCAGCACGAAAGCACCGCGCAGACCGGCGCCACCGGCCATGGCCAGGCGGTTCTTCAGGCCCGAGGGCAGGTCCAGATCGAAGGCACCGAACATGGATGCCGCCAGCGCCAGAAAAAGCACCGACAGGCCCACCAACACATAGGGCGAAGCAAGGGCCGCACCGAAGACGCCACCGGTCATGGCTGCAGTCAGCCCCAGCGGCGTGAAGAGCGCAGCGATGCCCAGGACGAACGAGGTCGAGAGCATCATGCCCTCGAGCCGCGTCTCGGTCTGGCGCGCTCCGAAGACGCTGACGGTGATCGCGATCATCGGATACACGCAGGGCGTCAGCGACGTCCCCACCCCGGCCAGAAAAATCAGGGCCAGGGCAAAGCCGAAGTTGCCGCTCTCCAGGGCTGCCCGGAAGGGAGACTCCAGGTCACCGAAGGCCTCGGCCTGGGCTGCCGCGGGCCACATTAACAATGCGACAGGAAGCAGCCACAGCGGAAAGCCCGCCTGCCTGTCGACGTCCCTACTCGGCACTACTTGCTTTGTCATTGGTGAATTCGGGTCGCAAGGATGCTCCCGGCGTTTCACATTGGCCGGACGCACACGCACCCATGGGGTAGCCCAGACCGCCGGGAAGATCTACCTCCCGATGCCTTTGGGGGCCTCAAAATACCCGCAGAGCAGCGCCATGCGCCCCACGGCCATGGGGCGCGACATGGGGCGCGACACGGGGCGCGACACGGGCCACCAGCGCGGGCCACCTACGCGAGCGTGGTGGCGCGTAGCCGTTTCCCCCCGGCTCGTCCGACGGGCCGAGGCCCTACAGCAGCGACTTGACCTTCTTCTCGATCTCGGCGGCATCCTTCTTGTGGAAGCCGGCGTGAACCTTCGAGACCTTGCCCGAGCGATCGATGATGAACGAAGAGGGCATCTTCTTGGGTTCGTAGCGCTTGGCAACGCCGTGCTCACCATCGTGCACGATCGGAAAGGTCACGCCGAGCTTCTTGGCGAAGTCGATGGCGTTCTGGCGCTCCTTGTCGACGCTGACGCCCACCACCACCAACCCGTCCTTGCCGTACTTCTTGTAGAGGTGCTGCAGCACGGGCATCTCATCGCGGCAGGGCGCACACCAGGAGGCGAAAAAGTCCACGATCACGACCTTGCCCTTGAGACCGGCCATCGAGATCTGCTTGCCGTGCTGGTCCTTGAGCCCGATTTCGGGGGCTTTGGCGCCGGCATCCAGGGCCGAAACGGAGCCAGCAACGGCCAGCAGGAGCACGAGGGCGAGAGCGAATTTCACGAATTTGCGAGGTGACACGGGATCTCAACTCCAGGCAGGTGCGTCCCATTCGTGGAACATGGGCGGCGACGGCGCGGGAACCGCCGCAGGATTCGACGCACGGCGAGCACTTTTCGTCAATGCAAACGAAAATTCAACGCCGGGCGTTTCCGGGGGGATTCACATCGACGGCGTCGATCACGTAGGTCACCGCCCCGCGGGGGCGCACGACGGTAACCTCATCGCCCTCTTCCTTGCCCAAAAGGGCCCGCGCCATGGGCGACTCGATGCTAATGAAGCCCTCGCCCGCGCCGGTCTCGTCCGGCCCCACCAGGCGGTAGCAGGCGCGTTCACCGGCCTCGTCTTCGACGGTCACGTAGCAGCCGAAATAGACCTTGCCGTCGGCCCGGGGCTTTTGGTCGACGATGGTGAGCACATCCAGGCGCCCCGACAGAAATTTCAAGCGCCGATCGATCTCGGCGAGCTTGCGCTTGCCGTAGATGTACTCGGCATTTTCGGATCGATCGCCTTCGGCCGCGGCCACCGCCACCGCCTGGGCCAGCCTGGGGCGCTCCTCGGTCCACAAGCGATGGGCCTCCTCCTCCAGCCGCCGATACCCCTCGGCGGTGATGTAACTCGGCTTTCTCGACTCATCCGGTCGCGTGCGGTCGCGGGTACCCATGGGGGCGGGAGTCTAGACTCGACTTTGGCGGTTTGTGGCAGATGATCGCGCAGGAAAGGTTTTTCAGGGTGTTTGGTGCGACGCAGGAAGGGTGGCTCCGCCGGTCAAGGACCGCAAAACGGCCTGAACAGCACTGAACTAGATGTGCGCGGCGGGAGCGGACCGTGACCCCTGCGGCCACCGGAGCGGGCTTCCCCGACGCCCGAGCCACCACCTTGCGGTTTGCTTCTAGCAGCCGTCTGTGCCATCATTCGCGCACCCGAGCCGCGATGGGCACGCACTTCATTGGCGTTTCCATGGTTCCTGGTCTGGCTCGGGACTTTCAGAGGAACGAATCGTGCTTGGGACCGGAAGCGCTAGGTCCCGTTCGTTGGGTCGTGTAGGCCCATCGAACCCCAGGCGGGGCCGAAGGGTCGGGGTGCTTCGGTACCACGACGACATCGGGGACGAAGGCACCAGCCTTCAGAGCAAAGACAGACATGAGCAACAAACTTTTTGTAGGCAGCCTCAGCTGGGACACCACCACGGACAGTCTTCGCACGGCCTTTGAGCGCTTCGGCGCACTGGAAGACGCGGTGGTCATCGAGGACCGGGAGACCGGTCGCTCGCGTGGCTTCGGTTTCGTGACCTTCGCCGACCCGGCGGCGGCGCGTGCAGCCCAGCAGGAGCTGGACGGCTCGTCGCTCGACGGTCGCAACATCGTCGTCAATGAAGCCCAGGACAAGAACCGCGGCGGTGGCGGCGGCGGCGGCGGCGGTGGTCGCCGCGGCGGCGGCGGCGGCGGCGGTGGTGGTGGCGGTGGCGGACGCGGACGCGGTCGCTACTGAACACCAGCTTCACCCGGGAACGTGGTCGCGGTCGGGCGCGGGGCACACGCCTCGCACCGACCGCCCCACCTCCCGGTGTGGAATTTCACTCGAATTGGGGCGGGGATGATGCGGAGCCGGGGGACCGAGGGGTAGCGGCTCACGGCCTCAGGGCCCGGCGTCGAGGCCCTGGCCGCTAGCGCGGCGCGCATCGAGTTCCGAGAGAGGGGCGCAGCCGCCCTGCACGCAGCGTTGGCCCTGGGCACAGTCGACGTCGCTCGAGCACTCGGGGGCACACAGCCCCGGCACGCTCGGCGCAGCACCGCAGGCCGCGCGCACCAGGATGCTGTCGTCGGGCCCACAGTCGGCCCCGATGCCACAGCTTTCACCGTCGCTGCCGGAGAGGCTGCACAGGCCGCAAACGCATTGGCTGTCGACGCATTCGCCGTCGGAGTCGCACAGCCGCAGCCAATTGGTCTCGCGACTGGGCAGCGGATCGTTGCTTTTGGCGCACGCCGCCCCGAGGCAGCAGAGGCCGCACAGAAGCCAGAGCCCCCCCCAGGCTGCATTTGGCGGCTTCAATCATCGTCGCTTTCCCCTTCCCTGCGGGTGCTCTGCCCGACGTAGGTCGTGACCTGGATACGCGGAGCGCCGCCCGCATCGTGGGCGCGATTGTAGTCGTCGACGCGCCCACGCAGATCCACCGCAGTGGCACGCAGGCGCGACGGCAGGCCCAGCACCTCCTCTTGCAGCGGGTGGCCCTGCCACAGGTCGAAGGCGTAGGTGCTGCCTCCGAGTGAATCGTCGGGCTCGGCGTGCGTGAGGCCGCGCTGCAGCTTGGCGCAGATCGCCGTGACCATCGCCTGGTAGTGGTCGAATAGGGCCGCCTCCCAACCGTCCGGATCGTTCCAACCGATGGTGAATTCCGGACAACTGTAGCGGGCGGATTCACCGCGGCCCTGGACCGCTACGCGCGCGTCCTGCGACAGCAGGGCCAGCGCGGCGTCGAGGCCCTCGAGTTCGGCCAGCGTCAGCTCCGCGAGCGGGGCATCTTCCGGATGGTCGGTGGTGCGGCCGACGCCGTCGTCGTACAGCGCCACCAGCACCCCATCGGCGCTCATGCGCACGTCGAGCTCGATGGCGTCGGCGCCGTGGATGGCGGCCCAGGCGAAGGCTTCGATGGTGTTTTCAGGGGCAGCTGCACGCGTGCCGCGATGGCCGATCAACAAGGGGAGCCGTCATTCGGGTGTTTCGCCGCTTTCGACCTGGGGCGGCGCGCCGGCATCAACCGGAGGGTCGATGGCCTCGACCGGTTCGTCCATGGTGGCGACAGCGCAGCCGCCGAGCGCCACCAAATACGTGAGGGCTGTGATCCGCCGCGGCATGAACAGCAGCCTGCGGCGGCGCCCGAAGCCTGCCGAGTGCGGGCATTGAGACCGGTGGGCGTGCGGTTTTCCGCATGGGTCTTCGGCACGAACGGCGGGCCCAGGACGCCATTTTGCGCTACACCCATCGACACATGGAGAGTGCAGCCCATACCGAGCCAGGCTCCCGCCCGGCGCCGTGGACCACGGCCTGGCAGCGCATCCCCGGCTGGCTCAAGGACGTGACGCTGGTGGCGCTGCTCTACTTCGGCATCCAGGCCTACCAGGGGCGCGATGCCCCCAGCGGACAGGCCCCCGCCCTGGCTTCGCTCGACCCGGCGGGCGCTCCCATCTCGCTCGAAAGCGCTCTTGCGCAGGCAGCGGGCGCGCCCGTCGTCCTGCACTTCTGGGCCAGCTGGTGCGGCGTCTGCAAGGCCGAGGAAAGCAACCTCGTGGCCCTGGCCACCGACCGGCCCGTGCTGACGGTGGCCACGCGCTCGGGCGACGCCGAGGCCGTGCGGAGCTACCTCGAAAAGCGCGGAGCGGACTTTCCGGTGGCCCTGGACAGCGACGGGGCCCTGGCCGATCGCTTTGGCGTGCACTCGCTGCCCACCACCTTCGTAATCGACGGCGACGGCCACATCCGCGACGTGGAGGTGGGCTACACGACTGAGCTGGGACTACGCCTGCGCCTGCTCTGGGCCGAGCACTTCTGATTCGGGCGGGCTCACCGGCTCACGCGTCATCGGCACGAAACGCGCAGGCACTTCGATGCCGAGACGCATCAGGCTGGGCGGATGATCTTCGTGCGGGAAGTTGTAGCGCCGGTGGATGGCGTGGAAATTTTCCGCCGCGCCCAGCTCGAGCATGATCGAGTTCAAGCCAAACGTGATGCGGTTGAGGAAGACGAAGTTCTTGGGCAGGTTGATGCGCGTCTGCTTGGTGGGATCCATGACGCTGAAGGCCTTGTGAACCCAGTCCTTGGTGAAGGTGAAGGGGCGGTCTTCGCGAAAGGGCTCGCTGTGATAACAGAAGAACTCCCACAGCTCGTCCAGGTCGTAGGGGCGGTCGGGTAGCACCACCTCCATCTTCTTCAGGAGCTGTTCGAAGACCTGCCGATCGTTGCCGATGAGCGCGCGGTTGAGGGCCTGCAGGTCTTCGATGAAGCCGCTGTCGAAGTACTTCACGCAGCCGAAGTCGATGAAGACGATGCCGCCGTCGCTCTGGAAGATGTAGTTGCCCGGGTGGGGATCGCCGTTGAATAGACCGTAGCGATTCATCGAGTCGAAGATGAAGTCGTGTAGAATGTGCACCGCGCGGCGCTTTTCCTCGTCGGTGGCGACTTTGACGAAGTCGCGGAAGTGCAGGCCCTTGCAGTACTGCTGGGTGAGCACGTGGGCCGAGCACAGCTCCGGGTAGACCTCGGGGATTCGAATCAGCGGATGGCCGCGCCACAGCTCACCGAAAATCTGCTGGTTGCGTAGTTCGCGGCCGTAGTCGAGTTCCTCGAGCAAGCGGTCTTTGACCTCGGCGACCACGGCATTGGCATCGATGTTGTGGTTGATGGCCCCCAGCATGGCCGCGAGCCCGGAGCTTGCGCGCAGGTCAGCCTCGATGGCCTGGGCCACGCCCGGATACTGCACCTTGACCACCACCTGGCGACCGTCGTGCAGGCGCGCGCGATGGACTTGGCCGATCGAAGCGGCCGCCAGCGGTTCGCGCTCGAAGTGGGCGAAGAGTTCGTCGACCGGCTTGCCAAAATCCTCCTCGATCACCTTGGCCACCACCTCGAAGGCCATGGGCGGGGCGTTCATCTGTAGCTTGGAGAGGGCGTCGCGGGCGTTTTCGGGCATCGCCTCCATGGCGAAGCTCATGATCTGGCCGAGCTTCATGAAGGCCCCCTTCATGTTGCCCATCAGCTCGGTGGCTTCCTCGGCGACCTGCATGTGGTAGCGCTCGCGCAGGCGCTTTTGATGCTCGCGACTGGCCATGAACGAACGCAGCGAAAGCACCCAGCGCCGAAATACGGAGCGGGCCAGCATGCCGCCGAGCAGCCCGCTGCGGGCGCGCACGGTGGTGGCGATGGGCGGAGCACCGTCCTGGCGCCGCCCCGCCGCGCTCGGGCGGAGCACGAGCCAGGCCACCGCCAGCACCGCCATCAGCGCTGCGGCAATCCACAGGAGCATTGCCACGATTAAATCACCCACGGCGCGAGCTACCCGAGAAAAAAGTGGGCCCGGGTGACGAAAAGGGCTCAGAAGTCGGACAATTTCGGCCCCCCCGTGCTGCCATCTGCTCGCTTGGGGGTGAGCGGGGGCGGCAATTGCGCGATCGCAGGTCTCGATTGCGCCGATGCTTGGGCAGCAGCGGCGGCTTCGGCTACCATGGGGCGCGCGAGGGAACGCGGCAGCGGCGCCCGTCTCGCTGGCTTTGGCCAGCCGCCGGGCCGGAGCGAGGCAGCATGTTCGAAGCGATCGACGCGATTTCTCCCGAGCTGATCTGGGGTCTTTTCACCCGCGGGCTCGGTTTAATTCTCCTCATCTCGTTCGGCTCCCTGGCCGGGCAAATCGTGCGCGGGGCCGGCCGCGAGGGGGGCATGCCGATCCACCGGCGCCTGGACAAAATCCGTGAGGACTTTCCCGCCCCGCAGCGTTTCCTCTACTTCCCGACCCTTTTGTGGCTGAGCGACAGCGACGCCATGCTGCGGCTTTTGAACTGGGCCGGCATCATCGCTTCGTGCCTGGTCATCTACGGCGGCGAGCATTCCTTCTACGCGCTGCTGACCTGCTACGTCTGTTACCTGTCCCTGGATATGGCCATCGGCCTGATCTTTCCCTGGGACTGCATGCTCTTCGAGTGCATGATCCTGTCGCTCTTTTTGCCCGCCACGCTGCCACTGCCCGAGCTGGCCGCCGTGGCTGCGCCCGCCCCCGCCATCACCTGGGCATTTCGCATCGCCATCTTCCGGCTGATGATGGGCTTCGGCAAACAGAAGTTCATGGGCAGCACGGGCAAGGACCTGGCCTACCTGCGCGGCTTCTTGATCGCCCAACCCCTGCCCTCGCCCCTGGGTTGGTACTGCCAGAAGCTGCCGCTGTGGATGCTGCAGTCGCTGGTGATCTTCATGTTCATCGCCGAGATCCCGGTGCCGTTTTTCCCGTTTTTCCCGGGCGATCTCAGCATCATCTGCGCCTTCGTGACGGCTTTTCTGATGGTGGGCATCGTCTCGATGGGCAGCTTCGGCTACTTCAGCTTTTTGACGATCGTCGCCTGCATCACGCTGCTGGACAACAAGACGCCCCTTCAGCTGGATCTCCAGCTCTTCGGCGCCGGCCAGCCCAACTTCACCAACGCGGTGGTGCTGGCCCACACCCTGGGCGCCTGCGTGGCCTTCATCTTCAACAGCTGGGTGGGGCAGAGCTGGCATCTGTGGTCGACCTGGTACCGGCTGCCGCGGCTTCTGCAGCTGCCCTTTGATTTCTTCCGCCTGCTGCATCCCTTTCGCTGGCTGCACCCCTTTGGCGTCTTCCCGCCCAACACCTATCCCGGGGTGAAGATCTCCCTGCTGGTGGAGGTCACCTGGGACCGCGAGAGCTGGCATGAGGTGGAGTTCAATTTCTCGCCCTCGAGCTCCAAAAGCCCGCCCAAGTGGGTGGCCCCCTACCATCCCCGGGGCGACCAGGCGGTGATCTACGAGACCTTCGGCCTCAATCCGACCAGTCTCATCAGCAGCATGGTCGGCCCCTGGGACCCGTACAGCTACGGCACCCAGCCGGCGGCCAACGTGCTGGCCCAGCGCATCGCCGAGGGCAGCGGCACCGACTTCATGAAGGGCACGGTGCTGCGCGAGCACAAGCAGCCGCCTGTTGCGGTGCGCATTTCGACCATCATGCTCGAGCCCACGAGCCTGAAGGAACATCGCGAGACCGGCGACTACTGGAAGCGCAGCTACATCGGTCCCCACCTGCCGCCGCGCGAGGTCGACCCCTACTTCTGGCAGGAGTTTTTGCCGGAGCCGGAGATGTGGCACTTCGAGGCCATTTTCTGGCGCAAGCGCTCGCGCTTCGGGAAGGTCATGGAACGCGCCCGCCGCGGTGACGAAGACCCGCTGGCGCTGGCCGTAGCCAACGGCGGCGATCTGAGCGCAGCCGACGTGGAGCTGTTCTGGAATGAAGTGGTGCCCATGGTCGGGCTCGAGCAACGCGACGACTTCGACACCCTGCCGGACTTGGTCGCCGAGCTGCGACAGCGCTACGACCGGCCCACCCAGCGCAGGCTCTATCGCGTGCTGTGCCGACTGTCGATGGTGCTGACAGCCAAGCTCGAGCCGCTCTACCTGGGTCGTGGGCTCAAGCCCCTGATTCCCGCCAAGACCTATTTCCACCTGGTGATGCTGACCCACCACATCATCGGCAAGGGCCGCGACGCCTATCTCGCCGCCTGCGCCGACCCGCGCTCGGTGGCCGAGCAGCTACCGGAGCTGAGCACGCAAACCGGGCTCTACTACCTGGGCCTATTCCGCTTCGAGTCGCTGGTCTTCGAGGCCCAGAAGCTGCGCCTGATCACGGCCATCATGCCGCCCCACGACGCCGAGGAAAAACGCCGCATGGTCGAGGGCACCGCCGAATTGAACGACTTCGAGCAACTGGTGGCACGCCTGGCCGGGGCTTTTTCGGGCTTTTTCGACGTGATGCCCGTAATCCGCCAGAGCTTCAAGGGCCCGCGCTTCGACCAGGGCTACCCGGAGCTGTACCCCACCTTCGAACAGCTCGAGACCGGCGAAGTGATGTTGCAGAGCCTGGCCGAGCCTCCCCCCGGCCAGACGGTTCCCGGCGGCGCCCCCGCCGAGTGAGCGGGTCCAAAGGGCCCTCGAAAGGCGACTTCGACGCCGATCCGCGCTACTGATCGCGCTGCCGATGTCCGCCAGTCGCAACCGATCGAGCGCTGTCGCCCGCTATCTGCAAAGCGCCCAACTCTCGCGCGCCGCCGGCAGCGACGGGCCGGTGGAGCCGGTCTACGGCCTGCCGGCGTTGACCACGCTGAACGTGGTCGGTGAAGCCGATGCCGAGGCCGCCGCGCGCTGCCCCGATTTGCTCCATGCCGTGCGCTCCGCCAGCATCGACCACCGCGCCGCCCGCCGCGCCCTGGACTTCGCCTTCACCGCCGGCGACTCCGCCGGTATCGCCAGCCATGCGCTGGGCTCGGCAGCGCTGGCGGAAAGCTCCTGGCGCGCCGAGAGCTTCGAGCACGAGTTGTTCATCGGCGAGCTGATCGACGGCCCCCTGAGCTTTGGCCTGGGCGGACGGCCGGCGCCCCTGGACAAGAAGTTCCTGCGCAAGCTGCTGTGCAATCCCCCAGCTGCCGCTGATGACCGGGAGTTACGGCAAGGCGTGCTGCGCGAGCTCGACGCTTCGCCTGAGCTGCTCGAGGCCCTGCAGCGCGTCTACGGCGGCATCGTGCGGCTGCTCAGGCTCTACGACGAATCCGGCGGCCAGAGCCGCTATGACCAGCCGCGCTGGCGCCTGGATGTGCTTGCGTGCCTGCGCGAATGCTTCGATGCGCTGCAGGGGCCGTTTTCCGACTGCCGCTCGGCCCTGTCGCGGCTGCGGGACTTCGGCTGTGCCATCGGCGACAGCCAGGGCTACGCGGAGCTGGTCTCCCTGCTCGACTTCGAAGGTGAGATGGCACGCGTGGACCTGCACCTGTGCCTGGGCGTCGACGGCCGCGTGCGCCGCCTCGAGATCATCGAACTCGATGAAACCCGCCGCGAACCCTTCTACCGCGGCCCACTGCTGCGCCTGCTTTCGCGCATCGGCTTTTTCCTGCGCGGCTACCGGGTGGGCGATGTGGAGCTGGTGGAGCGCTACTTCGACCGTGTCTACGCCGGCGTGCTCGACTTCATTCCGGCGCTGCTGCAGCTGCGGGGGGACCTGGAGTTCTATCTCTCGGCCTGCCACTTCGCGAAAAAGGCCCGCGAGCTGGGACTGGCGGTGTGTCTGCCGGACTTCTTCGAGGGCGAGGCCGAGGCGCCCAAGCACATCGACGCTCTCTTCAACCCACTGTTATTACTTCAGTCCCACGCGCCGGTGCCGTGCACGCTCGAGGTCGACAGCTTTCGCCGCGCCTGCATCGTCACCGGGCCCAACTCGGGAGGCAAGACGCGGCTTCTGCAGGCGCTGGCCCTGGCCCAGATGATGGGTCAGGCGGGCTACTTCGTCGCGGCCCGAAGCGCCCGCCTGCGCACGGCGCCGGGCATCTTCGTGTCCCTCGGCCAGGACAGCAGCGCCGAACAGCAAGAGGGGCGCCTAGGCACCGAACTCTTGCGCATCCGCCGCCTCTTCGAATCGGCCCGCCCCGGCGCCCTGGTGATCCTCGACGAGCTGTGCTCGGGCACCAATCCCTCGGAAGGTGAAGAGATCTTTCACCTGGTTGTGGACCTGCTGCGGGAGCTGCGCCCCGAGGTCTACATCACCACCCACTTCCTGCAGTTCGCCGCCCAACTGGCAGCTGATGCCGAAACCCTGGCGCTATGCTTTCTGCAGGTTGAACTCGACGACGGCCGGCTGCCGACCTATCAGTTCATCCCGGGGGTCGCGACCACATCGCTGGCGCACCAGACGGCGGCGCGCCTGGGGGTCTCGCGCGAGGAGCTGCTGGCGCTGATCCGCCGGCACAATCAGCGCAATTGAGAAGCGGCGCCCTGCCTCGCGCTCGACCTACTCCGCCAGGATGCGCATCAACATTTCGCTGCGGTCGATCTTGCGCTTGAGCTGGTCGCGCGCCTGACGCTCAAAGCTGGGCAAGAGGTTCAGGCGCGACAGAAGTTCCTTCGGCAGGGGCGGCGCTTCACCGTCGGCACTGACGAAGCCCCAGCGGTGGCACAGGAGATCGGCCAGGCCCGTGATGTCGACCGTGGCGTGCAAATTTTTGGGCACGTTGCGGCGCTGGTCGACTGCGAGTTGATGGTGACTCCCAATGGCACTCTGAAGGCTCAGGGGAAAACGCCAGCGCTTGGCAAGACGCAGGCCCAGCGCATCATGACTGGGCAGGCCCAGCTCGAGTTCGGCCGCTCGCACGGTAATGGATTCAGCTTCGGCGACTTCGATAGCGCGCGTGAAGTGCTCGGGCGCCACCTGCAGCATCGCCAGCTTGCCGAGATCGTGAAGCAGGCCCGCAGTGAAGCACTCGGCGGTCTCGCCGTGGCCGATCAGCTCTGCGATGCCCTCCGCCACGCCGGCCGCGGCCAGCGAGTGGCGGAAGAAGCGCTCGGCGTAATGACCCGCACCCACCCCGAAGACCTGGAACACCGAAACCGTCAGCACCAGCTGATGGATGGCGTTGAAGCCCAGAAAGGAAATCGCCCGCGTGATGTCGGTCACGCCGCCTGGAATCGCGAAATAGGGTGAGTTGACCAGCTTCAGAACCTTGGCCGTCAGCGCCGGATCACCGCGCATCACCGCGGCGATCGCACGGGCGTCGGCACGCGGATCATGCACGAGCTCTCCGACGCGTTCGGCCACCAGTGGTACGCTGGGCAAGGCGTCGACCTCGTCCATCAACTTGGCCAGCTCTCGCGCTCCCAGCGCCTGCACCGGACGTGCTTGCTCTGCCATCGCCTACTCCGTCTCCGCGACTTCGATGTCGGCCGGGCCACCATCCTCGGTGGGCAAGGCGCCGTCCCACGGGCCTCCGTCACCTCGGCCCGCGAATTCGCATACTCCGCTCATGCACATTTCGCCGCCAGCACACTGACTGTGGCGCACGCATTGGGCGGAACCACAGCCCACGGTCGCGGCAACAAGCGCCGCCACCGCCAGCAGCATGCGTTCAGATCTGTAGCTCAACACCCAACCCTCCATGGAAGAAGACCACGGCCGAGTCGTCGGGCAGATCGCTCCCCAAGAAGAAGACTCCCAACCCCAACATGGCCAAGAGCCCAAAGCGCGAACGGGTAGGCCCGCGCAGGGAGATGCCGGTCTCTACGCCGAACAAACTAAAAGGTACAAAGTAGAGCGGCAGCGCGACTCCTGGGCGCAGCTCCAGGGGGCCCATGCGATGGCGCAACTCGGCGCGCGGCACAATGGCAGCGCTTGAGCCGTTTTCCAACTCGAGCCGCAGCGAACCGCCGAGCAACATGTCGGCCTGCTCATCAGACCAGGTGCGCAGACTGGTGTCGATGAAGAAGGGCGCCCTGAGGGTTTGGCTGCCGCCGGGACCGCCTCCCACGAGCAGACCGCTGCCGGGCATCACACCAACAGCATGCTGGGCGACTTGACCGTGAGCCACGGCCGTGAGCATCAGAGGCACAAGCAGACCCGCGCCGATCGCGACCAGAACCAGCAAGCCGTCTTCGACTCGGCGCTGGTACCGACCCGGACTCCCATTGACTCGACAATCGGCTCCGCTATCGACGATCGGGTTCACGACCGCAGAACAGAGCAAGAAGCATACCGGCGCTCAGGCGATGTGGCGCACGGGCGCCTGTCCACGTTGGGCGGGGCCGCTGCGGTAGCCGCGCAGGGCCCTGAGGCCACTTTGGGAACGAGTGCTTGCCTGCTGGATTTCGCGCCGTTTGGCGTTGATCCCGCCGACGGTAGCGGCGTCTGTGCTCAGTATGGCCTGTAGGGCGGCGGCGGCGGCCGCACGCGCTGGGGGCGCGAGTGTCGAAAGCTCCAGCTGAGCCAAGCGGTCGAGGATCTCTTGACGCTCCACGAGCGCGCGCGTCATTTCCTCGACGCTGTGGCTCGCTGGATCGAGCTTCACCGCAGCCAGCCGCGTCAGTAACTCGCAAAGCCCGTCGCTCACGCCTGCTTCTCCGCCAATTCGGCCCAGGCGCCGCGCAGCTGCTCGAAGATGCGCACAACCGGCGGCACCAAGCTCGGGTCGGGCTTGAAGACGGCTTGGCCCACGCGATGTAGGGCAAAGTCGTAGAGCCTGTCGAGTTCATCGCAGAGGTCGGGCGCGTGTGCGGCGTTCAGCGAAGCCTGTAACTCCGTGATGATGGCGTGGGCACGGCCCAGAGCCTTGCCCTTGGTAGCCACGTCGCCCGCCTGCTGTGCATCCATCGCCTGTCGCAGAAAGCGCAACACTCCCTCATGCAGCTGAAGCACGATCTTGGCCGGCGAGGCGGTGGTTACTCCTGCGTTTCGATACTGGGCTGCTGCGAAAGACACGTCCTACCTACTTTCGGGTCGCTGCGTTCTGATGATTCCGGTCGGGGTCGATAGAGCGCGCGAGGCGCTCGAGAGTTACTGCTGAAGCTGCCCGAGCAGGGCGACCATTTGGTTGTTTTGGCCCTGGAGCTGACTGACCAGCGTTTCGAGTGATGCGAACTGGGCACGCAGGCTCATCTCGTATTTGTCGACGCGCAGCTCCATCTGGTCGATCTGGTCATCGATGCGCCGTGAGCGGGTGTCGAAGCCCTCGATCTTTTCGCTGAGAAGGCCACTGCTGGAGTCGACGTAGCCGTCGATCATCGTGTCCAGCGAGGCGAGCACTCCCGTGATACCGGCGGCGGGGTCGTCGATCAGCAGCGAGGCCACAGCGCCGGAGTCCTCGGCCAGTGCTGCGGCGAGCTTGTCGCCGTCGAGTTCCAGGGTGCCGTCGATCTTGCTGCCGATGCCGATGCTATAGAGCGCGTTGTGAGGTTCGGCGAGACCAGCCACCACGCGGCCCACCTCGCGGCGCAAGCTGGTTTGAAGGCCACGTAGCGTGGCGTCACCGGAGAACGTGTTGCCGACCTTGCCCTCGCCGTTGAAGGCAAACTGCTCATTGAGCTTGGTCATCACCCCGTTGTAGGCATCGACGAAAGCCTGAACTTTCTCCTCGATCGCCTCCGGATCGCGCTCGATGGAAACGGTGGCATTTCCTGCCGTGGGGGCCAAAAGCTCCAGACGCACACCCGGAATCGCATCACTGACGGTGTTGGTGGAGCTGGTCATGGCGAAGCCGTCAACCTGAAAGACGGCGTCGGCGGCGCTCTTGATTTCGTTGACCGGGTCGATCAACCCGAGGCTGGTACCGCTTTCAGAGAAACTGATGGCGTTGGCAGCCCCGGTTTCATTGCCGCTGACCTGCAGGCGATGGTTGGTGCCATCGAAGAACAATCCGGCCGTGACGTTGGCGCCAGAAGCGTTGATCTTGGAGACCACGGTCTCGAGCGTGTCGGTGCCGGTTACGTCAATGTTGACCGCCGCCTCAGCGCCCACCTGAATCGTAAGCGTGCCGCTACCGAAGAGCCCCGCCACGTCCTTGTCGGAAAAGGCATTGCTGTAGGTTCGCTCCGCTTGCGCAAGGCTGGTGACCGAAACGTCGAAACTGCCGAGTGAGGCATCGCCCTCCGCGCTCGCACGGACCGCGCCTTCCTGGGAGGAGGTGGCGCGCGACAGCAGGGTCTCGGGGCGGCTGTCGAGGGCGCGCGCCGACTCCTGCAACGTCGTCAGCAGATCGCGCACATCGCGCAACAAGTCGCTCTTGAACCCGAGCACACTCTTTTGACCTTCGAGGCGCTGGATCGGGCGCCTCTCGGCCTTCACCAGTTCTTCGACGATGCGTGCGGTGTCGAGGCCCGTCGCCAGACCTGAAAATGTCAGTCCTGCAGTCACGTCAGCTCCAATTCAACTCGATGCGAACGTCTGGAAAGCGGAGCGAAACGGGGCCCGCTCTGCTTTCCGAACGGGTCCGATGGCGACCGCCGGGCCGAAGCCTGGGCGACGCCACCGGACCGTGCGAGTGTTAGCCGAGCAGCGAAAGCGCCAGCGACGGCGACTGATTGGCCTGGGCCAGAACCGAAACGCCCGCCTGCAGCAGGATCGAGTGCCGGGTCATGGCCGCCGTCTCCTCGGCCACGTCCACGTCGCGGATGCGCGAGTTGGCGGCCGAGAGGTTTTCGCGGGCGGTGGAGAGATTCGCCACCGTCACCTGCAGCCGGTTCTGCACCGTGCCGATGGCGGCACGGCCCGAGGAAACGTCGTCGATGGCGGTGTCCACGGCGCCCAGGGCGGCCTGGGCACCGGCCTTGGTGGAGATATCGAGAGCAGTGAGGTCACCTCCGAGCGTGGCGGCGCGCATGTCGGAAATCGTGACCGTCAACCGGTCGTTGGCGGTGTTGTTGATTCCGACCTGGAAGTCCAGGGGGCCGGCGCTGGCATCGAGCAAGTTGGTGCCGTTGAACTCGGTCACCGCGGCGATGCGGTCGATCTCCGCGACCTGGGCCGCGAACTCGGACTGCAGGAAGCCACGCTCGGTGGCACCGACGGTGTCGGAAGCGGACTGCACCGCCAGCTCGCGCAAACGGGTTGCGATGCCGCTGATCTCATTCATCGCGCCCTCGGCCGTCTGCAGCAAGCTGACGCCGTCAAAGGCGTTGCGCTCGGCCTGCGACAGGCTGCGAATCTGGGAGCGCAGGCGCTCGCTGATGGCCAGGCCGGCCGCGTCGTCGCCCGCCTCGTTGATGCGAAGACCGCTCGACAGTCGGCTCATGTTGCCCTGAAGGGCAGATTGGTTCTTGGCCAGGTTCCGCTGCGCATTGAGCGAAGCGACGTTGGTAACGATTGAGAACGCCATTGTTCTTGACTCCAGTTGGATTGGTTGAGGATTTGGGTCGTTGACCCGGGGCTTCGGTCGCTCCAGCCACGCGTCGTGGCCTCACCCCCACCGGTCGGACGACCCCTCCAAAAGTTGAGCCCGCACACGCCCTGTAGCGCCAAGGAAATGTCTTGGCCGACGGGTTGTCGACAGCCGCGGCGGTTGGCCAAGCCCTGTTTTGTCCGAAGTTTCGTGGCCAAGAGCCTGGCACGGCACTTGCGTCGAAAAAATCGTCACCAACGGTAACCGCCTGCGGCCGATTCAAGCCCCGTCTTTGATCGGTCGATGAAAAGGCCGGAACTCCCGATGCCCGAAATGCCGACCCAAGCCCCTTCCTTCCAAGCTTTCACCGATCGAGCCGCCCTTGGCGCGATGGCTGTGGTGGCTTGGCTCACCTGGCCCCTCGGGGCTGCCGCAGAGGCCGCTCTCGATACCTCCGTCAGCAGCCAGACTGAAACGCCGGCGCCGCCAACGGCAACGGCGACACCCTCGGGCGGGGCCGCGCCCCAGGACGACCCCATCGAGCACCACGCCCGATCGCTGTTCGCCGACGGCCGCGACGCCTTCGGAGCTGGCGAGTATCAAAAGGCGGTGGAGATTTTCGAAAAGGTCTTCGCGCTTTCCGGCAAGCCGCTGATGCTGGTCAACATCGCCAACGCCCGGGTGGAACTCGGGCAGCGCCGCCGGGCCGCGGTGGCCCTCCGCCAATACCTGAAGCTGGTTCCAGAAGCTCCCGACCGCGATGTGATCGAAGCGCGCATCGCCATGCTGCAGTCGGGCGACCCAGCCGCAGGCGCGGCCCAGCCGATCCGGCTCGACCCGCCCGAACCATCCCGTGGCTTGCTCGCCGGCCGGACCTGGACCTGGATCGCCCTGGGCGGCGCCCTGGTCTTCGGCGCCAGCAGCGCTGTCTTCGGACTGGACGCCCGGGCGCGCTACCAAACCCTCGAAGGAGGCTGCGGCACCCGCGGCGGCTGCTCCGACGCCGAGCTCAGCGCCGTGTCGAACTCGGCCGAGGCAGCCAACATCTCCCTGGGCCTGTCCCTGACGGCGCTGGCCGCCGCCATTTCCCTGTATTTCATCGAAGACAACGAAGAAGAACAGTCCGCACCACGCCCCGGATCCCCGGTGGTCAGCCATGCCACGGCCATTCGTTTCTAAAGCCGCTATCGGTTTGAACGTACCGCAACTTCGCGGGTTGGGTGGGCCCAGCGCACCACGACGGCGCCTCGAAGTGGCCGGGCTACGACTTCAGGACCGCATCGGCACACTGCCCCCGCCCTCCCGCTCGAATTTCCAGCACTTTCAACCCAGTCGGCGCTCTAGCAGCACCCTCGCTTTGATCGTTGCGCTCGCATGCATTGGCTGCAGCTTCGACCTCGAGCAGCTGCGCGAGGCCGGGGATGCGGCACCCGAGGCGCCAGAGGACGCCGGCTGGCCCCTCGAGCAGCTGGCGGTCGACGCCACCATGAACGCAAATGCAGCGCAGCCCGAAAGCACGGCGCTCGCCCTGCAGGCGCGCCCCCCGGATGCCGCGATCGAGCCGCTACCAAACGCGGATGTCGGTGACGCCACACCGATGTGCGGTGTGCCGGGCACGCCCTGCTGCGACAACGGCACATGCGACACCGGCACCTGCCTGCGCGGGCAATGCAGCGCCTTCGGCGGCCACTTTGCACGACACACCGACGCCGCTACCTGTGCCAGCGGCTGTGCCGTACGCAATCCCTACACCGCCGGTTGCAGCTGCCCGGCGGGCTTCGACGAGCTGCCGAGCGTGCCCACCGCCCACAGCTGTACCGACGGCCAGGACCCCGAGGCGGCCACACTGGTCTTCTGCAGCAGCCCCGCTGCCGCCGGGGGCGCGTGGCTCGGCGCCTACGTGCATACGATCGACCCGAGCGACTGCCAGCCCCGCTGCAGCGTCCAAAACCCCTACCTGGACGCCTGTGAGTGCCCAGCCGGCGCCGTCACGCTCACGCTCAGCCTCGGAGCCGATTCCGGCTGCGGCGAAACTTCTTCCAAGAGCCTGAACCTCTGCTTCGGTGCCAACGCCGATGCGACCTGGGCAGGTGTCTACCAGCGCAACCGCGTCGGCGACTGCGATCTCGAAAACCCGCTCACCGGCGCCTGCAGCTGTCCCGAAGGCGCCCAGACCCTGGAACTTCTGCAAGAACCTTCACCGGCCTACCTCTGCCTACTCTAGGGAGCGGGTTCAAGTTGAACCCGGCTTCGACCGTATCGATCAACGAGCAGCCGCCCCATGACAGCGTCAGCAAATACCGGTCCCCTGATAGTCGCCGTCGGTGGCGGCAAGGGCGGCGTGGGCAAATCCATGGTTGCGGCCAACCTGGCCTGCGCCATGTCCCAGCTCGGCTTTCGCGTGGTCGCGGTCGACGCCGACCTGGGCAGCGCCAACCTTCACACCATCCTGGGCGTCGATCACCCCGGGCCGGGTATCGCGGGCTTTCTGCAGAAGCAGGTCAGTACGCTGGAAGACGTGGTGATTCCGAGTCCACAGCGCCGGCTCTTCGTGGTCCCCGGCAGCACTGCGATCCCGGGTGCGGCCAACCTGATGCATGCCCGCAAGCTCAAGCTGATGCGGCATATCCGTAGGCTCGACGCCGAAGCCGTAGTCATCGATTGCGGCGCAGGCATCAACTATAACGTCATCGACTTCTTCAACCTGGCCGACCTTCGGCTCTTGGTGCTGACACCGCAGCTTGTCTCGCTACAAAACGCCTACGGCGCTCTCAAGGCTTCGCTCTACCGAACCGTGCGCCAGCACTGCAGCGCCCACGGCCAGGCCGCCCTATTCGACGAGCTGGCCGCCCCGAGCGAAACCGATCGCCTGCTGCAGCTGATCGAAGCGATCCGAACGCGCGACGCCGAGCTCGCGGCAGCCCTGACCTGGGTGCTCGACGGATACCGCGTTTCACTCATTGGAAATCAACTTCAAAGCAAGGCAGACCAAGGACCTCTGCGCGCCATGACGCGCATGATCGCCGACTTTCTGGCTGTGCGATCACCGTTGTCGACCGTGCTGCCGCGTAGCGATCGCATCCATACCAGCGTAAGCCGCCGCCGCCCCTTCGTCGCCGACAGCAGTGAAACGCCGGAAGCGCGCGCGTTGCTATCGCTGGCCGAAACGCTGCTCGAAACCGACATCACCAGCCTGCGCCGCCGCAGTGAGCCGGTTCGGGCGAGCGAGCGTTCCTCGGGGGTGCATCCACTGCCCCCACAGGAATTTCTCGAGGCCGAGCTACCCGAGCCGCTGGCCCACTATCGCCGTGCCCACGAGCGTCACAACGTCGACTGGCCGGTCGCGCTGGAGCATCATGGCCGCTGGCAGCGGGCGAAGCTTGCCGACGTGTCCATGGGCGGCATCGCAGTCGTCGGCGCCAGCGACCTGGGCGAGGGCGATACCGTCAACCTGGTCTTCCAGCTCAACGGTGAAGAACTGGCTCTCAGTACGAGGGTAGTCCATTGCAGCGATGATCGCTTTGGAGCCCAATTCGTGAAGCAGGCCGATCCCCAGGCCGTGCGCCGACTGGTGGAAGCGGCGCGCCAGGCCAATGCCGGCCGCGCCGCCTAAGGGCTCGCCGCAGAACGGAAGCGTTCAAAATGGAAGCGTTCAATGATTCCTACGGACGGAACGCTCGCGCCTTCGAAGCAGACCCCGAGTTGCATGATTGCCATTGTCAGGAGACCGGCTGCGATCCCGACGATCGTGCTCGTATCAACGTAACCAGCCACCGTCACTCGCCCTCCCGTGCTCCTGCAGGCCGACGCCTGTGGACGGATCTGTTCAACCGCTACCGCGCGACGGAGTCGCTTCGCTCCAAGAGTGGAGCTGCGACCGCTCAGCTTCGGAGTCAGCCTCGCTCTTCGCGGCGCCGTTTTTTACGAGCTTCACCAAGCGGCCTTCCCCCAGTGGAGGGTGCGAGCGACGTTGGTAGGGGGCGCAGCGAAGGCGCAACGATCGGACAGAATCTTCGGAGTTGCCAACGGCCTCGGGTGGTTGCAGGGGCTATTGACCAGCAGTGTCAGGCGTTGGGGCGATGCGAACAGGGGAAAGGCGAATATCGGCGAACGGCTCGACGCCGAGGACGAGATCCGGCAGTGGGTGGAGCGTTTTGGGGATGAGGGCCGAGCGCCCCCGTCCTGTGCGAGCGCTGACACCGCCGAGGCTCCAGGTCCCGCGATTCCGCCGCATTACAGCACGGCGGCTTCCGAGGCGCGGCGGTTCGCGACTTCCCGGCGTTTCACCGCAATGGAACCCAGCCAGCGGGTGCTTTAGACTCGAGTCATGCCGTGCTGCCAAGGCCAGGACTACGACCGGATGTTCGACCTCAAGACAGCGAAACGCGAGCTTCAGTCCTACGACAAGCGCGGGGCGCGAGGCGCCAGTCGTCGACTGCTCGAGGCCGTCGAGCGCGGCCTGCAGTCCGCCGGCCTCTCGGAGTTCAGCCACCTGGACATCGGCGGAGGCGTGGGCGTTCTGCAGCATGAGCTCGCCAGCGGCGGCGCCACACGGACGACCGCGGTCGACGCGTCGGCACCGTACCTGGAGTTGCTGCGCGAGGCGGCCGAGCAGCGTGGCTACGGTGATCGCCACGAGCGCATCGAGGGCGACTTCACCGACGTGGCCGATCGCGTAGAGCCCTCCACCGTCGTGACGCTCGACAAGGTGATCTGCTGCTACCCGGACATGCCCGCGTTGGTGCGGGCCTCGGCGCAGAAGGCGACGGCGCTCTACGCCATCGTCGTACCGCAGGACGCGGCCTGGATACGCAGGCTGGCACGCGTCGCCAATTGGTTCATGCGAGTGGTGCTGCGCTGGAGCTTCCAGGGCTTCGTTCATCCCCACGGCGCCATTGATGCGTGCTGCGAGGAGCAAGGCCTCAAACTCGCCACCGACGAGAGCTTCTTGCTCTGGAGCGTCCGCGTCTACGCGCGTAAGGCGGCCTGAGCACCCGCGGCTTGAGTTCCCTACGGCTTGTACACGAAGGCCTGCTTGGCATCCGGATCGAAGCCGATGCGTGTGTAGAAGGCATGGGCCGAGTCGCGACCGGTCGCCGACATCCACATGATCTTGTAGCAGCGGCGCGCCCGACAGCGCCCGATCAACGCCTCGAGCGTGGCGCTGCCGATGCCGCGTCGGCGATGCTGCGGATCGGTCACGACGTTTTGCACGACCGCGTAGGGGCGTGCGCCGCGAGTCAGATTGGGCACGATTGCGGCGTTGCAGGCCGAGACGAGCTGTTCGCCCACGAAGGCGCCGAGATAGAGCTGCTGCACATCGTCGACGAGACCGTTCCAGATGCGCTCGAGTTCGGCGCGGGGCGGAGGCGCTTCGTCGCGTTCGTGCAGGTGGCGGTACAGTCGCAGCAGCGCATCGAGGTTCGAGCGGCAGAATCCTCGGATGGTCGCCTTGGTGTCCATGGTGGCGCGCCAAGCAAGCCCAGCCCGCACAACGATGTCAAGTTGCCGCGCAGCGGCGCGCATGGGTGTGGCTGCACCCCGCATCCACCGTTACGCACATCGCGATGCGTCGGTCGATTGCGTACGATCTATCGATGAAGTGGCGATTCGTTGGGTCTGTCGTGGGGATCGGGTTTTGGGTGGCCGTGCTCGGATGTGAAGGCGGGGGAGAGCCAGCGCATTGCGAGCAAATTTGCTCGATCGCGCGCGGTGGCTGTGAACCGGATCCGGAGCGCGTGCCCAGTTGCGTGGACAGTTGCCTGGCACAGGCGCGGGTGGCGGAGCGGGCGGGATGCGGCGAGCTGCACCAGAACGTCTTGTCGTGCTGTTCCGACGGGGACAATCACCGCTCGCTGGTGGTTTGCCGCGACCCGGAGAACTGCCTCGACAACTGTGACTCCAAGCACGAAGTCCTGAGCTGCGTGGCCGAAGCGCCGGCTCCGGACGATCCCGTGTTGGACAAGGGGCCTGCCGGGGCTTGTGAGTTCCCGGTGGCGGATGGGACCGGCTTCGAGGTCTTGTGTATCGAGGGCGAGGGCGTCACGGAGGCGCGATGTGAATACGCCCGCAAGCTACGGGACATCAGCGACCCCTACAGCGCGGACCGCGGATTCAGCGAAGGGGGAAGTTGTGATGCAGACTGGGAAGCGTGCCCGGGAAGCTCGATCGTTGTGCGCCGGGCGAACGCCGACGAGCTCGACGATCTCTGCGTTCTGGGCGAGTTCTACCTCGGGTTCCGCGACGCCGACGACAGCTCGCCGCCGGGCGACTCCAGCGTCCCCGGCGGCAGCGGCGGCAGCGGCGGCGCCGTCGACCCCGGTGACGGCAGCGATGGGAGCGGCGGCACCAGCGGCTCCGGCGGTATGCCCCGCATCTGTGAGTGGGCGCTGCCGGTGGAGCAGGGCGCGGCCGCAAGGGCCGCGGCCGATTACCTTTGCGACGAACAGGGCGACAGCCTGCACGCCCAGGCGGCCCAGGATTCGTCCATCGATCTGGACATGATCGCCGATGGCCTGGGCGTCGGCATCGTCGCCCTGGCCGTCGACGCCGGCCCCGAGTTCAATTACGGATGGGTTGTAACCAGATCGTAGGCGGGCCCAGGACCGCCATCGCCCGAGTGCAGTAGCTTCGGCCGCGCCGCGCCAGCGCGCGGCGGCGGAGGCGAGAGCGATGAAGGCAAGCACAGGGCGTAGGGCTGGGGTGAAGCGGACCGGACCACAGACCAGGAGGCCACGGCCCCGGAGCGGGGGACGCGAGGTGCCCGAGGCGTTGCTGCGGCGCTTCCAGCACTTTCGCCAGCAGAGCACCACGGGAACCCAGGTTCCGCAGACGCTGCGGCGGGCGGTGCTGGATGCGGTGGACCGGGGCGTGTCGATGCAGGCGCTGCGACGGGAACTCGGCGTCACGAGCAAGCAAGTGCAGAGCTGGCGGCAACGTGATTCGGCGGCGGCGAAGGCGGTGGCGCCAGCGGCGGGGCGGCTGCCGAGCCCCCGAGTGTTCGAGGTCGCCGACCCACCTTTGAGTGCAGAGCCGGCAGTGGCTCACGAGGGCGGCAGCTCAGCGGCCGCAAGCGAGGCGCTGGAGCTTCGGCTGGGCGGCTGGTCGCTCGTCATTCGGCCCATCGGCCGCGGGTAGCCGAGTCATGCTGCCGGTCACCATCCGCCGAGTCTTGCTGGCGCAACACCGTGTCGATTTCCGCAAGCAGCACAATGGCCTGCTGGCCGAGTGCTACTGGCTGGGCGCCGACCCCTACGGCGGCGACTGCGTGGTCTTCGTCAAGAAGGGCCGCACGCAGCTGCGCGCGCTGGTTGGCGACCACGTGGGTCTGTACCTGGTGAGCCGACGTTTCGAGGGAGGCGGGCTGCAAGAGCTCTTGCGCTTCGCCGACGAGCCATCGGCCAACACGATCACAACGGCCGAGCTGTCGCTGCTGCTCGAGGGGGCGAGCTTCACGGTGCAGCGTCGTGCGGGTGCGTGCCGCGAGCTGTAGAAGCGCAGGGCCAAGAACGTCTTTTTCGTTTGCGTCTTGACAGACGGTCGCAAACGCGATCTTACGCTGCCTGTGATCGACAGCGCCCACCACACGAGCCGCGAAGACCAGGCACAGGTCGTGGCGTGGTTCGCGCGGCACGAGCACGAGCCTCCGGCATCGGTGCGCCTAAAGTTGGCAGAGCCTCTGTCGAAGCTGATGTCGTCAGAGGTGTCGCAAAGGACGTTCAACCAGCACAGACGGCAACTGGCGAAGGCGATGGGCCTGATCCCGTCGAGTGAACGGCGCCGTCCAAGCGGGCGGCCGCTGAGCGGAGTAAAAGCCAAGGGCGGCGGCAAAGGCTCACAGTCCAATGCGGCAGGTGATGCTCCTTGCGACGCTGAACAGGCCCAGCAGCGCATTGCGAAGAGTCGAGGTCAGCAGGGGCTCGAGCGTGTGGAGCAAAACCGCGAGGAGCCCCAGGGCATGAAGGATGACGAGCGCAGCGATGAGCCAAAGGCCGCAAGCGAAGCGCAGCCGCCGCCCAAGAAGCTGTCGGCAGAAAAGCTCGAGGCCATCAAGGCGCAGAACGAGGAGTTCATCGAACGCGCGAATCTCGGCGCAGGGGTCGACCCGGCGCTGCAGTCTTCGGACGAGGCGCTGATGAACGCCGACGTGGTGTGCGTGGATGAGGATTATGCGCTCGTCCCGGCGAAGCTGCCCGAGGGCGTGCAACAGAGCGACGTGGTCGACACGATCGTCGAGTCGCGGACTCGCTACGACTTCGCCATGACGGTGACGTGTCTGGAGCTGGACGTCGAGAAGAAGATCGTAGTGACCAAGGACGGCCAGCGACGCGTGGTGTCGGGCGACGTGCAGGAGTACGGCCCCAAAGGGTTCTCCGTCACCTGGCAGGCGCTGGCCACCTTGGCGGTGATGGTGGGTCAGTTTGCGATGCCGCTCAATCGCCTGGGTACGATGCTGTCGACGGCGACCAAGAAGTTCACCGCAACGAGCCTCGCTCGCATGGCCCGCTACGTCGCCGAGCGTCTCGCTCCCATCTATTTCGTCCTGATGGAGCAACTGGCCGACAGCGACATCCTGGCGGGCGATGACACCTCTTGCCGAGTGCTGGAGGTTTCGTCCTACCAGGCCAAGGCACGGCAGGCGCCGGCCGACGAACCGCAGCAGCCGGCGCCTTGGCGAAGTTACGCTACGACGGCCGAGGCCAACAAAAGCTTCGAGCAGTACGAACGGCAAAAATCGGAATTACTCGCGCGCCGTGCCGAGGGAGATCGAGACGCGAAGAAGGCCGCCATCGAGCCGGTCCCCTTGAAAGTGCTTGTCGGTCGCGAACTCGACTTCGAGTCTTCACGTAAAAATGGCGAAGGCCCCAAGCAATCGCTCAACACGACGGTGATCACCGGGCGTGCCGATCCCGACGACCCCTCAAGCATGGTGGTATTCTACCGCAGCCACTTGGGCTCGCTCGGCAACTTGCTCGAGATGCTGCTCACGCGGCGCAAACCGGACAAGCGCAAGCTGACCGTCCAGGCGGATCTGAGCACGACGAATCTTGTCACGAATCCGGAGCTCACATCGCGCTTCGACATCGAGCTGGCCGGATGCAGCGCACATGCACGGCGCCCCTTTGCGCAGTACGAAGACTACGACCCGAAGCCCGTCGGCTTCGTGCTCGCGTTATTCCAGATGCTGGCGATCCATGAAGATACCCTCGATCGCCTCGGCCGCA